>ERZ1674236.3-NODE-3-length-124136-cov-26.966804_pt1 | contig 124136 bp, 97 predicted proteins | sample MGYA00581210_ERZ1674236 | MGnify/ENA primary metagenome ERZ1674236 (study PRJEB41354, sample SAMEA4873328) | human saliva metagenome | biome: human-associated habitat [ENVO:00009003]; feature: mouth environment [ENVO:08000002]; material: saliva material...
GGTTGGATAGATATCTATCCAACCCCACCTGTGTTTAACTTTCTAATCTCCCTGCTGAGCCGCAATCAGCGCCTCAAAATGCGCCGCCATACGCTCAGCATTCGGTTCCAGCCCGGTGAAGAGACGGAACGCATCCACCGCTTGACCCACCGCCATATAGCCGCCCGTCAGCACCTCGCACCCGGCGGCACGCGCCGCGCGCACCAGCTGCGTCTGTTGCGGCAGGTAGATGACATCCGCAACCCACAGGCCCTCACGCAACACCCCGGCGCTCAATGCCGACTCGCTCAACGGCATACCCGGATGCACGTGCATACCCACCGGGGTTGCGTTCACCAAACCCTGAGCCTCCAGTAGAGCTTCAACCAAGTGCTCATCGTCGCTCAGCACCTCGATTCGGGTCTGCGGGAAGAGCCCACCGAGCTGCTCCGCAAGCCCCTGCGCCTTCGCCGCGTCACGCTCAAAGAGACTCAGGTGGCGCACCCCCAGGCGGCACAGGGCGTATGCCGTGGCGCTACCGGCACCGCCAGCACCCAGCTGCACCACGTGCTCCAGGCGCGCCGGATTCTCCGCCACCTGTGGCAGGCCGCGCTTCAATCCCGCAATGAACCCGGAGTAGTCCGTGTTATCGCCGTAGAAGCTGCCGTCCTCGCCAATCACCACGCAATTGACCGCGCCCAGGGCGCGTGCCGCATCCGAAAGCTCGTGCAGGTGCTCCATGACCGACTGCTTGCACGGGTGCGTGATATTGAAAGCGTTAAAGCCGAGCAGCGCCGCCGCATCCAGAAGCGCCGGGGCGGAGGCGCCGTCCAGGTTCAGGGCGTCCAGGTCGACGGGGCGGTACAGGTAGCGCACCCCGTGCGCGTCCGCTTCCGCCTCATGCATGGGAGGGGTCAGGGAAGAGGTGATGCCGTCACCAATGAGGCCCACCAGGAAAGATTCAGTACGCAAACTCATAGTTTCACTGTACGTGTCCGCCTCGTAAGATGCACCTACTTTCTTGAACCCGTACCAAATGCGCGCTGGAGTTGGGAAGAAGATAAAAATAATTTCTACGCCCACAAGAGCGATATGTCTGACAGAAACACCTCGAAGGTATAAGCTTGGTATAAGTGCTCGCGCGCCACGGCGCGCACATGAGACCACACAGACACCGTCACAGTGAAGTGATACCGATATTCGGAGGATAGATTGTCAATGACTGACAAGGCTATGGCACACTTCGCTGGCGCCGATGCATGGGTCGAGCAGTATTTCCTGAACAGCCCCGAAGATGAGCGTGAAGAGTTCACCCCGGCAGAGTTAGAGGATTTGGCTCGCACCCACCGTGCGCTGGCTCAAATCCGCCTGCCCAAGACCCCTGTCGTTGCCGCACGCAACGACGAGTACAACACCACCTTGTACGTCGCGACCGACGACATGCCGCACATCGTCAGCTCCCTGACCGCATGCCTTGCCACGCACTTTGGTGGTTTCGTCACCATCCTTCACCCCACCTTCCTCGCTGAACGCGGCCCGGACGGTACCCTCCTGAGCCTGCGCGGCACCGGCATGCGCGGCAACCTCGCCAGTGGCGATACCGCCACTCTTGGCGTGCCCTCCCTCAAGCTCAGCGAGAACGCCCCGGCGGGTACCACTGTCGCTATTGAATCCTGGATTGCGGTTCGTCTGACCCGCTACCTCACTGAGGAAGAGCAGCGCCGCTGCGAGAAGGAAGTTGAGCGCGTCCTCGCTGACGTTCGCGCCTGCCACACCGACCTGGATGCCATGGTCGCCCGCGTTTTCGACCTGGCGCAGTCCATGTACGACCTGCGCGGCGCAACCCTGGGTCATGGTGAGGAATCCTATGCCGCCAACCCGCGCGGTGTGGAGCCTGCATCCCGTGTGGAGGTGGCACAGGACTTCCTGCGCTGGCTGGCCCGCGGCAACTTCGTGTTCATGGGTGTTAAGGAGCGTGTGCTGGACGGCACCTCCGGCGCTATTTCTCTGGTGGACCGCCCCGGTTCGGCGCTCGGTATTCTGCGCACCACGGAGGGTAGGAGCCGCATCCCCCTTTCGGGTGAGACCCTGGAGCGTGCCCTGTTCCCGCGCCCCCTGTACATCACGAAGGCGAATTCCCGCTCCACCGTCGCACGGAACGACTACCTGGACTACATTGGTGTGCGCCGCTTCGACCTGAATGGCCGCGTGATTGGTGAGTACGTCATTCTGGGTCTGTTCACCCGCCAGGCGTACGCACTGCCCGCTATTGAGACTCCGCTGGTGCGTGAGCGTATCGCGATGGTGCGCCGCCGCCTCGGCTACCACCCCGGTTCTTACTCTGACAAGGCGCTTCTGGGTGCCTTGGAGGATTACCCGCGCCTGGAGCTGCTGCACGCTTCCGCTAATGATCTGACCGATACGTTCGGCGGCATCATGGGCCTGGAGGAGCGCCGCAAGACCCGCCTGTTCCTGCGCGCTGACCGGTTCAACCGGTTTATTTCCGCCGTGGTGTACCTGCCTCGGGATCGTTACAACACGAACGTGTGCTCCCGTATCCAGCGGGTGTTCCAACAGGAATTTGATCTTAGTGCCATCGACCATGAGGTGTACCTGTCCTCCTCATCGTTGGCGCGTCTATTTTTCCGCATTCGGCTCACCAACCCCAACGATGTGCCGAAGACGGATCATCAAGCTCTCGAAAAGCGACTGCAAGAAGCCGCCCGCTCCTGGGTGGAAGCAACCGCAGCTGCTATTGAGGCATGGAAACCCGGAGCGGCAGGCCGCCGACTCGCATCAGCCTGGGCAGATGCGACTAGCGCAGCCTACCGAGCCGATTACACAGTAGAACAAGCAATCGAGGATATCGTGATTCTTGAATCTCTCTCGGGCCAGAAGCCCGCCGCAATCAAGGTTGAAGCCGGCGAAGCCAACACCACCCGACTGAAGACCTACCTGTCCGCACCTCACACCCTCACCGAGCTTCTGCCGGTTATGCAGAATATGGGTCTGGTCGTTGTTGATCAGAAGCCCTACGAGTTCAAGCCTGAGGATGGCGAAGACTACGGCTACCTCTACGACTTCGGAGTTGAATTCCCCGAGGGCGTGGACGCAAACGCTGTGGCTTCCCTGTACGAGGATGCCCTGAACGCCTACCTGCTCGGTGAGCGCGAGTCCGATACCCTGGACCGCCTGATCCTGGCTGAGGGCCTGACCTGGCAGGAAGTACGTCTGTTCCGTGCCCTGAACCACTACCTGATTCAGCTGGGCCTGGGCTACACCCCGTCCTTCATGTCGAACACCCTGCTCGCTAACCCGGCCATCACCAAGCACCTGGTCGAGTTCTTCGAGGTCAGCTTCGACCCGAACAACGGTCTCAACGATGAGCAGCGCAATGCACGCCGTGACGAAATCGAAGCAGCCCTGGTTGAGGAACTGAACCAGATCCCCACCCTGGACGCTGACCGCTACCTGCGCTCCCTCGGCAAGGTTATCCGCGCTATCCTGCGCACCAACGCATACCTTGCTGACCGCCCCGCACTCGCGTTCAAGGTGGCACCGCAGGAGATCGACTTCGCACCCCTGCCCCGCCCCAAGTTCGAGATCTTCGTCTACTCCCCGCGCGTTGAGGGTGTTCACCTGCGCTTCGGTAGCGTTGCACGTGGTGGCCTGCGCTGGTCGGATCGCCGTGACGACTTCCGCACCGAGGTGCTCGGCCTGGTCAAGGCCCAGATGGTGAAGAACGCCGTCATTATCCCCACCGGCGCGAAGGGTGGCTTCTACCCCAAGCAGCTGCCCGACCCCGCAGTGGATCGTGACGCATGGATCACCGAGGGCCGCGAGTCCTACAAGGTCTTCATCGGCTCCCTGCTGGACGTCACCGACAACCTTGCGGTTGGCACCGACGGCTCCGAGACCGTTGTCCGTCCCGAAGGTGTTGTAGCACGCGACGCTGACGACTACTACCTGGTGGTTGCAGCGGATAAGGGCACCGCAGCATTCTCCGACACCGCAAACGCAATCAGCCTGGAGCGCGGCTTCTGGCTGGGCGACGCCTTCGCATCCGGCGGCTCCGTCGGTTACGACCACAAGGCTATGGGCATCACCGCACGTGGTGCATGGGAGTCCGTCAAGCGTCACTTCGCTGAGCTCGGCCACGACGCTCAGACCGAAGAGTTCACCGCAGTCGGCATTGGCGACATGTCCGGTGACGTGTTCGGTAACGGTCTGCTCCGCTCCAAGGCAACCCGCCTGGTCGCAGCATTCGACCACCGCGACATCTTCCTGGACCCGAACCCGAACGCGGCAGTGTCCTTCGACGAGCGTCAGCGCCTGTACAACCTGCCCCGTTCCTCCTGGCAGGACTACAACCGCGACCTGATTTCCGCCGGTGGTGGCGTGTACTCTCGCGGTCTGAAGTCCATCGAGATTACCCCCGAGGTGCGCGAGGTTCTGGGCCTGGATGAGTCCGTTACCGAGCTGGCACCGACCGAGCTGATTTCCGCAATCCTCAAGGCACCGGTCGACCTGATTTACAACGGCGGTATCGGTACCTACGTGAAGGCATCCACCGAGACCAACGCACAGGTTGGCGACAAGGCTAACGATGCACTGCGCGTCAACGGTAAGGACCTGCGCGCCAAGATTGTTGGCGAGGGCGGTAACCTCGGCTTCACCCAGCTGGGTCGTATTGAGGCTGCGCTCAACGGCGTTATCCTCAACACCGACGCAATCGACAACTCCGCAGGTGTGGAAACCAGTGACCGTGAGGTCAACATCAAGATTCTGGTGGACCGCCTCGTGGCACACGGCGAGCTGTCCAGCGAAGAGCGTGCTTCCTTCATCGAGTCCCTGCAGGACGAGGTCGGCGGCAAGGTCCTCGAGACCAACGTTGAGCAGAACGTTCTGCTGCAGGGTGAGTTCCACGGCTCCTTCCTGGGCACCAACCTGTACAAGCGCCTCATGCACGACCTGGAAGAGCACGCCGGCCTGAACCGCGCCGTCGAGTTCCTGCCCACCGACGAGGAGCTGGACGAGCGTCTGGAGACCACCGGCGACCGCCTGACCCGCCCCGAGCTGTCCGTCCTGGCTGCGTACGTGAAGATTTACCTCACCCACGCACTGGAGCAGACCGACTTCGCGGACGACCCCTACCTGGAAGGCGTTCTGCGCAGCTACTTCCCGGCAGCACTGGTCGAGCGTTTCGGTCAGCACCTGGACTCGCACCCGCTGCGTAAGGAAATCATCTGCACCCGCGTCGCTAACGAGCTGGTCAACATCGGCGGTATCACCTTCGCATACCGCGTGATGGAGGAGTTCAACGTCGGTATCGATTCCGTCGCACGCGCCTTCATCGTCGCTCGTGAGCTCTTCGAGCTGGGCACCGCAGCTAAGTTGCACCGCGAACTGCCCCCGAAGACCCCGCTGGATGCATGGTTCACCGTTCTGCGCGACAACCAGCGCGTTCTGGATCGTGCTGTCCGCTGGTTCATCACCGAGCGTGGCGTGGTTGCTGGCACCAGCATCTCTGAGCTGCTGGAGATCTTCGGCTCTGTCGTCGAGATGCGCCACAACCTGCCCGAGTACCTCTCCGGCACCTCCCGCGAGCGTGTTCGTGCAAAGCGCGACGCAGGCGAGGCATGGGGCCTGCCCGAGGAACTCATCGTCATCTGGATCCGCGGTTTCGAGGGCTACGCCCTGCTGGACGTCATCCGTTCGGCACGCGACCACGACTTCGAGGCAACCTCGCTGGCACCGGTCTACTTCGCAACCTACGACCGCTTCAAGGTGGACGAGCTGCTCGGCCTCATCTCCGACCTGCCCCGCAGCGACCGCTGGGAGATCCTGGCACGTCAGGCACTGCGCGGCAGCCTCTACGAGACCGCTGCAGGTCTGGCACTGTCCGTGGCAGAGGGCGCGAAGGGTGACTTCTCCACCGTGGACGGTGCGCAGAAGGCACTGGCTACCTGGATTGAAGAGCACCCGACCCGCGTGGGTAACATCGACCGCATCCTGAAGGAGATTGGCGAGGCCGCTCTGGACGTCACGGGTCACCCGCGCCTGGCTGTAGTGTCCGTGGCACTGCGTACTCTCTCGAGTGCATCCTAAATAGCTAAGGCCCGTTAGGGTCGCTTAGAGCATCCCGGTTCCCTCCCGGTGGGAGGGGGCCGGGATGCTTTTGCGCAGGGACACATGGTGCATGCACAGGTAGTGCGGGGGATCCTTGGCTGGGTGAACCTTGTGCCGATGTGCCAGCGCGTCAGCACCTAGCGTGGAGCACCCAAATCAAGGTTGTTGCACCCCGCGTATATTGCATAGAATATTGCTCTCACTAGATGTTTTGCATTCTTGTGTGACGCACATTATGTGGGTGTGTCCTAAATCCCTCCAAATATCAAGTAGAGGGTTAAGGAAACCAAAGGTTTTAGTTGATATATGCCGTATATTGATTCACGGCGGCATCAGCGCAAGCCATGGGGACCCGGCACTTCTCGGTACGACGACTCTTTCCCCTGGCGCGTCACACGGTGCTGTTCAAACACACTGCCCCTAATCTTTACGATTATCGACTGAAAGTCTGCAAGATTGTCTACCAACCACGGTACTGAGGAAAAAAGCAACAGCGCATGGCGCCTCCTCATTAACTTTCTGCTTTACGTCTCTCCGGTCGCCCTGCTGACCACCGTCTTCCCCATGGTCACCCCGACCATTAACCGGTACAACCTTGATGGTGTACCCCTGATTCAGGTGATTCTGGCGGCGTCCATTACCGTTCCTTGGCTCAGCCAGGCAGCCTGCCTGCCCCTTTACCGTGCTATCCAGATGGAGCACAAGAAGATTGCGGATGCCCGCGAAGGCCTGCGTATTCACGCTGAAACCCTTGAGCACCAGCTCAAGCGTGCCGAAGCACGAGCCGTACGCGCACGTATGTCCGAGCCGCAGTTCCAGGACATTACCGACCTGACCGCGTTCACCCGCAACTGGCTCTATCTCTTCTTCATGACCATGCCGCTGGTGCTGCTCTTCGCAATTCCGGTCGCCCTCGTTCTTCACTGGAGCCCGACTGCATTCGGTGCGTTCTTCGTTCTGGGCGTTCTCAACATTGCGTTCGCGCAGCTGCTGGTCATCCCGAACCTCGCGAAGAACCGCATCATCTGGTTCATCGCGTGGCTTGGCTACACTCTTGCCTTGTACTGCTATCCCGTCATCTGGTTCCTGCCGCCGCTGGTTGGTTCGCTCATCCTGCTTGTGAGCCTCGGTAAGGACCTGGTGCACCTGCTGCACTTCGCGCGCATCCCGCTCAAGGACATTGCGCTCGACGCCCTGCGCGGCTTCTTCACCGGCTCCATCATCTGGGCTGATAAGTACATGCTCTTCCTGGTCACCGGCGGTGAAATCAACGTCGTGGCAATCTACCTGAGCCTGATCCCCTGCGTTATCGCCTACAACTACTTCTTCGTGGTGGAGGCAGACCGCGTCAACGCAAGCATCCAGCACCTGTGGACCATCTTCGACCGCCTGCCCTACAAGGGTGTTCAGGCGGAGTCTTCGAAGGCTCTGCGCACCTCTAACCACGCTATCCGCAACTCCCTGCTGATTTACATCGCCAGCGCTATCGTCACCGGCATCCTGATGTTCATCTTCCTGCCGCAGTCCTACCCGCTGGCGCTCTCCGGCCTGGTCGTGGCGTTCCTCTTCGTTGCAGTGGCACTGCTGGTTTACCAGATCGAGTACATGACCATGTACGTCACCGTGCAGCTGCTCTCCGCAGCGCACCTGGTGCTGCTCTTCATCTCCTTCATGATTCTGCCCAACGAGACCGGCTACCTGCCCATCATCGTGGGCGAGACAGTGCTCGCCTTCGCATGCTACCGCGTCTACCGTCAGGCGTGGGCTGCACCCGAGTACTCCCTCTTCTGGCGTCGAGCCCTCGCCTGGTAAGAACCGCACGGTCCGCGAAAGATACACACGACAATGACTGAACAGATGTACCGAAACCACTACGCGCCGCTGCAGCTTCCGGCTCCCGGCCCCCACTACAGCGACCCCGAATACCCGGACGTTGACGTCGCCATCATCATGGAATCCACCTACCCCTACCTCAAGGGTGGGGTGTCCGCGGTGGTGCACGATATCGTCTGCGAAAACCCGGATCTGACCTACGGCATTATTCACATCGCCTGGGATAAGAACTCCCCCCACGAAGACCTCTACGGCATGCCCGAGAACGTCAAGTGGGTCAAGGTGCTGTACCTGAGCCTGGAAGTCAACCGCGACGCCTTCGCGGAAGCCTGCGACCCCTCCGCACTGCGCATGAACTTTGCGGAGCGTCAGGCGCTCACCCAGCGCCTCATGGACGGATTCAGCGCCCTCATCGCCGGCGACGTGAACCCCCTCTGGAAGCTCTACGACGAGGGCATCAACCCCGCAACCCGCAGCTACAACCTCTTCGGCCTCTTCGGAACCCGCGAGTTCATGCAGGCGATTGCGGGTCTGGGCTTCTTCTCCGAGGTGCCCTTCGGTGAGCTCTTCTGGAAGGTGCGCGACTTCGTCTCCATCCTCTTTGCGATCCTGCACGAGCGGATGCCGCACGCCCGCGTCTACCACGCCCACACCACCGGGTACGCGGCACTCATCGCCGCCGCAGCCGCACGTGACCACGGCACCAGCTTCCTGCTGACCGAGCACAACCTGTACATTCGCGACACCGTGAACACCAAGCTCGAGCGCAACATGGCGAAGCCCGTCACCACCGACTACGCCTTCCTCAACGAGGAGCGTGAGCACCCCGGCCTGGGCCCGGTCACCCTCGACGAGCGTGCCTGGTCCGTCTGGTTCGTCGAAATGGGACGCTTCTGCTACCCCAGCGCCGACATGGCAACCTACCTGTACCCCAAGGCACTGGAAGAGGCACGCGGTATTGGTGCGCCCATCGACCAGATGAACGCGGGCGAGAAGGACCGCGCAATCATTCTGCCCAACGGTATGCTCATCGAGTCCGTGGCGGAAGCCTACTACGCCCGCCAGTCGGCGCGTGCCCGCATCCTCGCTGAGGGCCGCGGCCACGTGTGGCGCTTCGTGTTCATCGCCCGCGTGGTGCCTATTAAGGGCCTGACCGACCTGATTCGCTCCCTCGCGGTGCTGCGCGATCAGGGTCTGGTGAACTTCCACCTGGACGTGCTCGGCCCCAAGGACCACCTGCCCGAGTACTACGAGCTGTGCCTGCGCACCATCGAAGAGCTCAACATGGGCGAGTACATCACCTTCCACGGCACCGTGAACGTGCGTGCGATGCTCGACCGCTTCGACCTGCTGCTCATGCCCAGCTACAATGAGGGTCAGCCGATTGTGGCGCTCGAGGCGATGGCTGCGTCCATCCCGCTGGTCAGCACCGACGTGGGCGGTATGTCCCAGCTCATCGACGATGTGCTGGTCGCCCCCGACGGCCACGAAATCGGTAACTGCGGTATCTTGACCATCCCCGGCGATATTCACGGCTTCGCGGCGGCGCTGCGCACCCTCATGGAGGAGCCCAGCATCTACGAACGCTACTGTGTGAACGCCTACGACCGTATCGTCAGCTTCTTCCAGCTGCGACTGGTCATGGACCGCTACAACACGATCTACCGCGAGCTGGGCAAGCTGCCCCCTCGCGCCCCCGAATTCGACCCGGAGTACGATGGCGAATAAACTCACCCGCTTGGGCGGACCCGGCAAATTTGGTGCCTGGGTCCGCTACGGCGGTAAGCCCATTACCCAGCAGCAGCTCGATTTTGCGGTCAAGAACTACTCTGTCGCAATCCTGCAGCCCTGGGAACTGGACGCGGCACGCTACCTGAAGAAGCGTGCACCTCAAATGGTGGTGCTGGCGTACAAGTGCCTGTCCTCCACCCGCTCTTATGAGCCCGGCCCGATCTATTCTTCGGGTGTCTCTTACCCGCTGGCGCAATCGATGGCGAACTCCGGTAAGGATTTCTTCGCCCACCGCCTCAACGGTGACCGTATCGAATGGAAGGGCTACCCCAAGCACTTCCAGATGCAGGTGTGGAACGCCGACTACCGTTGGCAGTGGGTGGACGCTGTGGTGCGCGAAATGCGTAACTCACCCTTCGACGGGGTCATGGCGGATAACGACATCGAGAACGACTACTACGACCTGAACTTGCCCATCCAGGGTGTGGAGTCTATGACGAAGATCCGTGAGCACCTGGATTTTCTGGTCGCGTACGCCGGTATTGAGCTGAATAAAATCGGCAAGATTCTGGTGCCCAATATTGCTGAGTCTCGTCTGCGTTACGGCAAGTGGGAGCGTCACAGCGCCTACGGTGGCGGCTTTGAGGAGGTGTGGCTCGGCTGGGGTCCGAACGACTACCTGTCTTCGCCGTACGCCGTGATGCAGGGTCGTGAGATTGCGAACGGCTCGGCGGGCGACGTGAACCTGGGTACTACTTTTGCGGGTCTGGGTGGCCGTAGCGCCGCCTCGCAGAAGAAGGTGACGATTCTGCGTACCCCGCTCAGCGACCGCAAGGCTGCTATTACCGGTACGGATGAGAACTTCCTGTACGGTTTGGCGGGCTTCTGGGTGTTTGGTGGAGGCGCCTTCACCGGCATCAGCGCAACCCACCACGACGCCTACGACGAGATCCCGCACGCCCCGGAGCTTTCCTACGACCTGGGCGATCCGGTCGGCGGCATTATCGCTCAGAAGACCGCTCAGACTCGTGCCTTTACGCGCGGTTGGGCTGCCCTGAACACCGGCTCGAAGGATGTGACCGTGAAGGTTCCTTCCGGCCTGGTGGATGCGGCAAACCGCCCAGTGCCCTTGAGCTTCACGCTGCGGGCACATCAGGGTGTGGTGTACCGCCGTAAGGCGTAATTCACCGCTCGCGTAGCTCTTCTGAGCTTCTGTGCGACACCCCTTATTTGCGCATATAACCTCATAAACAAACCCACCGGCAATATAGCCAAATGGCTATATGTACCGGTGGGTTTGCTATATGTGTGCTAGATGAGCTGGGGTAGCTTACTTAGCGGGGTAGGAGGGCACGTCGTAGCCGCCCATGCGCTCCAGAACGCGAATCACCTGGCAGGAGTAACCGAACTCGTTGTCGTACCAGACGTAGACAATTGCGGAGTCATCGGTCACCACGGTAGCCAGCGAGTCCACAACACCTGCGGTGCGGGAACCCACGAAGTCGGTGGAAACAGCCTCGGGGGAATCCGAGTAGCCCACCTGGCGGCGCAGCTCGCCGTCGATGGACTCGCGGCGGAACAGCTCGTTCAGTTCCTCAGCGGAACCTGCGGGCTTGGTCAGCTTCACGTTCAGGATTGCCATGGAGACGTCCGGGGTGGGAACGCGGATCGCGTTACCGGTCAGCTTGCCTTCCAGCTGCGGCAGAGCCTTCGAAACAGCCTTTGCAGCACCGGTCTCGGTGATGACCATGTTCAGCACAGCGGAGCGACCGCGGCGGTCACCCTTGTGGAAGTTGTCGATCAGGTTCTGATCGTTGGTGAATGCGTGAACGGTCTCAACGTGGCCGCGCTCAACACCGTATGCGTCATCCAGAACCTTCAGTGCCGGAGTAATCGCGTTGGTGGTGCAGGATGCTGCGGAGAGGATCTTGTCCTCATCGGTGATGACGTTGTCGTTCACGCCGAACACGATGTTCTTCATGTCGCCCTTACCGGGAGCGGTCAGCAGAACACGAGAAATGCCGGGGCGGTTCAGGTGCTGCTCAAGGCCCGGAACGTCGCGCCAGCGGCCGGTGTTGTCCACCAGCAGAGCGTCCTTGATGCCGTACTCGGTGTAGTCGACAGTGGTCGGGTCAGAGGAGTAAATGAAGCGAACCGGAACACCGTTAGCGATGATGGTGCTGTTCTCCTCGTCCACCTCAATAACGCCCTTGAAGGGGCCGTGAACCGAGTCGCGCTCCAGCAGGGATGCACGCTTGACCAGGTCCTTATCGCCGTTCTTACGCACCACAACAGCGCGCAGGTTCAGGCCAGAACCCAGCGGCGAGGAGGAACGCTCCAGCAGAATACGAGCCAGCAGGCGACCAATACGACCAAAGCCGTACAGCACAACGTCCTGCTCCTTCGGCTGGTCACCCTGGTGGTTCACGGAGGAACCCAGCTGCTCGGGCAGCCACATGGACAGCTCGGGGGAGCCCGCCTCGTGGTGTGCCTTGTGCAGAGCAGCAATGTTAATCGAGCACGCGCCCAGGTTCAGCTCAACCAGGGCGCGAACCAGCTCGAGGGAGTGCGCGGGGTTCAGGGGCGCACCGTCGATGTGGGATACGAAATCGTGCAGCTTCAGCAGCTCAATGACAGACTTGTTGACCAGGCTGCGGCCGTGAATGCTCAGCACCACGCCGTTCTCGCGGTGCAGCTTACCGATGAGGGGGATCAGCTCCTCTGCGGTAGCCTCACGGTTAACCCAGGTAGCGGTTGCAGTCGTCACGTATGACCTTCTTCCTAACTTCGTCGTTGGAGGGTAGGCGCGACGATGCTGTCGCGTCAATACCGTGCCGGGCGTTAAGACCCGGCGTCGGTTTAAGTCTAACCCGTGCGAACCCCTCCGGAGCCTCAAAATTAGTGATATTGGGGCTAAAAGTCAGAAGAGACAGAAGGCAGTTTGTGAACCCACACGACAAGCCAACATAAGCCCTCAAAAGGAAAAGTAAAACCACTTTAAATACCCACAAAAACACACTCCACGGCCCGGAAAACATGAGTAGAATTGAAACCATGTTGACTGTAATCGGTGAAGCACTCGTAGACGTCGTCCACCAGCACGACGGAGAAACCCGCGCCTACCCCGGCGGATCGCCCATGAACGTAGCCGTCGGCGCACGCCGCCTCGGCCACCCCACCAACTTCGTCGGCCACTACGGCCCCGACGCCTACGGCAAGAGCATTGACGCACACCTGGAAGCATCCCAGGTAACTCTGCCCTTCGAGCACAGTGCTGAACGCACCTCCGTCGCCCAGGCAACCATCGGTGCCGACGGCGCGGCAGAGTACGAATTCGACATCACCTGGTCCCTCGACTCCATCGCTGAGAAGCTCACCGAACTGGCACGCACCTCCGATGCAGTGCACACCGGCTCCATTGCCGCCATGCTCGAACCCGGCGCGCACGTGGTCGCCGCGGCCTTCGAAGCTGCCCGCGACAGCGCCCTGCTCAGCTACGACCCGAACTGCCGCCCCACCCTCATTCACAACGTCGACGAGGGCCGCGCCTGGGCTGAAAAGTTCGTGTCCCTCTCCACCGTCGTGAAGGCATCTGACGAGGACCTGCAGTGGCTCTACCCCGACCGCTCCCTCGACGACACCGCACGCGCATGGCTTGACCTCGGCGCTGAGCTGATGGTCATCACTCGCGGCGAGGACGGCCCCATCGCCTTCACCAAGAAGTACCCAGAGGGCGTCAGCCAGCCCGCACACCGCGTTGAGGTTGCGGACACCGTCGGTGCCGGTGACTCCCTCATGGCGGCGCTTATCGCGGGCCTGCTCGACCGTGGTATCGCCGGTGCTGAGGCGCGCGCCAAGGTCGCTGCACTGACCGCCGAAGACATCGCCGACCTGCTGCGTTTCTCCGCAACCGCAGCCGGCATCACCGTCTCCCGCGCGGGCGCTAACCCGCCCACCCGCGAAGAACTTGACGCCGTACTCAACGGCTAAATAATCTACGCCTCGCCGGCGGATAGCTCACTCTGTCCGCCGGCGTCGCCATATCCACCCGCACCCCAACGCTGAGGAGCACCATGACCAACATCGGCACCGCACCCCTGCCCCGCGAACCCTACGCGGGCCTGCCCGAACTACCCGAATTCACCCTGACCTCCACCGACATTCAGGACGGCGGCACCGCCCCCGAATGGATGCGCTCCGCACTCTTCGGCATTGCTGGCGGTCAGGACCGTTCCCCGCAGCTGTCCTGGAGCGGATTCCCCGAGGGCGCCAAGTCCTTCGTGCTGACCTGCTTCGACCCGGATGCGCCGGTCCCCAGTGGCTTCTGGCACTGGACTGTCTCCAACATTCCCGCCAACGTGACCAGTATTGACACTGGCGCGGATGCACCCGCCGGCGCCCTGACGCACCGCAACGACGCCGGTGTGGCGGGCTTCCTGGGTGCTGCCCCTCCGGCTGGTCACGGCCCGCACCGCTACATCTTCTGCGTCACCGCCGTGGATGTGGAGAAGCTCGACATTGACGAGAACACCAGCCCCGCCGTCGTGAATTTTAACCTGCTCGGCCACGGTCTGGGTCGTGCGTTCCTGACCGTCACCTACGCGGAACCGGCGGCATAGCGGCACGCCGGCACAGTCTCACCAGCCCCGCCCACCAACCAGCCCTGCACCCTGACCAGCACCGATACACCCCACCATTGAAGGCATATCTGCATGATTAAACTCATCGCCAGCGACCTGGACGGCACCCTCATCGGGCACGACTTCCGGTTCCGTCCGCGGACCTTGCGCGCCCTTGAGGCCGCCCGCGCCGCCGGGATTGACATCGTCTTCGTCACCGGCCGCCCGAGCCGCTGGCTCACGCCCCTGCGCGAGCAGACCGACTTCGACTCCTACGCCATCTGCTCCAACGGCGCCGTGGTGTACCACCTGGGCGCGAACGAGGTGGAAGAAGTCAACGGTGCAGACCCCGCGGTGATTGCCCGTACTCACGAACTGCTGGAGCCCATGTTCCCTGACGCCACCTACACCCTCGAAACCGTGGACACCGTCTACATTCAGGGCCCGCACGACGGCGGCGAGGTACTTGAGGGCGCCCGCGTGGTGGAGGCGAAAATCGCCGAGGCGCTCGAACGTATCGGTTCAACTCCGGTCATTAAGTACCTGATTCGTGTGCCCGGCATGGACCCGGATATTCTGCAGGCGCGCGTGCATCAGGCGGTCGGTTCGCTGGTGTCGGTGACTCGCGGCGTGGTCGGTGAGCCGCTCGTCGAGATGGGTTCTAAGACCGTGAATAAGGGGCGGATTTTGGAGAAGTTCGCGGCACGCCACGGCATTGAGGCGCACGAGGTGATGGCGTTTGGTGACATGCCGAATGACGCGGAGATGCTCTGCTGGGCGGGGGAGGGCTTCGCCATGGCGTCGGGGCAGCCGGCGCTCATTGCGAAGGTGGGGCGTACCTGCCCGCCCTTCCATGAGGACGGTGTGGCGCAGACGATTGAGGCGATGCTCGCCGAACGGTCCTAGCCGCCTAGCACTAGCTATCCAGCACGAGCCATCCGGTGCTAGCGGCTGGGTGAGCCTCCGCAGACATAACTCAGACATAAACTTTTATGTCTACACATAAAAAACATTTGAGTCTAGACTCAAATTTTTGTGTCTGATTTATATCTGATTTGTGTCTAAGTAGGGTGGTAGCTGTGTGTAACGTCCAGAAGACGCAAAAGCGGCCCGGATGGAAACCAATCCATCCGGGCCGCTTTTCTACAGCCTACGCCTCAGGAACATCACTCCCAACGGGCGTAAGCGTATGGAGCTCTAGTGTCCCTCAGTGCTCTTCTCAGGGTCGAAGGGCTCCAGCGGGTCGCCAGCAGCCTTCGTGTACTTCGCGATGAAGGTCATCAGGTGGAAGATAATCAGGGTCGCAGCGGTACCCAGTGCAATACCGGCGAAGGACAGCTCACCGAAGGTCCAGGTGTAGTCCGCAATACCCACGATTAGCGCCACAGCGGCGGTGGTCAGGTTGATCTGGTTCGAGAAGTTCACGCGGTTCTCGCTCCAAATACGTGCACCGAGCATACCGATCATGCCGTACAGCACGGTTGCGGCACCGCCCAGAACACCCGCGGGAACGGTCGCAATTGCCGCACCGAATGCGGGGAACATGGACAGCGCAATCGCGAAGATAGCCGCCACCCAGTACGCCGCGGTGGAGTACACCTTGGTTGCAGCCATCACGCCGATGTTCTCAGCGTAGGTGGTGGTACCCGAACCTCCGCCGAACCCGGCGATGGTGGTTGCCAGACCGTCTGCCATGAGGGCACGACCCGAGTAGTCGTCCAGGTTCTTGCCGCTCATCAGCGCAACAGACTTCACGTGGCCGATGTTCTCAGCCACCAGCACCAGAATCACGGGGATGAACAGGCCGGCGAGCTCCCAGTGGAACTCGGGGGTCTGGAACTGCGGCAGACCAACGATGCCCTGAGTCTCAACTGCCTTGTCAATCTTGGAGAAATCCACCTCGCCGCGAATCACGGCGGTAATGTAGCCGATGCCCACGCCCAGCAGGATGGACAGGCGACCAATGATGCCCTTGAACAGGACCGAAATCAGGATGATGGAGCACAGGGTCACCAGCGCGGTCACCGGTGCCACCATGAAGTTGTCCTTAGCGCTCTTCGCCAGGTTGAAGCCAATCAGCGCCACAATCGAACCGGTTACGACCGGGGGCATGAGCTTGGTCAGCCAGCCGGTGCCAGCGAACTGAACAATCAGACCGACCAGGAACAGCGCCACACCCGCCATGACGATACCGCCGAGCGCACCAGCCGGGCCGTGCGAGTTCATGGCAGCCGCCAGAGGCGCAATGAACGCAAACGAAGAACCCAAGTAGGAGGGGACGCGTCCGCGAGTAATGAGCAGGAACAGGACCGTGCCGAGACCCGAGAAGAACAGGGTGGTTGCCGGCGGGAAGCCGGTAATAATCGGCACGAGGAAGGTTGCGCCGAACATTGCAACCACGTGCTGCGCGCCAATGCCGATAGTAATCGGCCAGGCGAGGCGCTCGTTCGGGGCAACGAAGGAACCGGGCTTGATGCTGCGGCCGTCGCCGTGGATCGACCAGTCAAAGCCGAGAAGCTTAGAGATGCTCAAAGGGAGCTCCTGAGGTGAATGTGGTGGTGTATAAAATTCCACATCATTCTACGCGTATACGGGTGTAGGTCACAGCTAAACGGGGGTAAATATGAGCAGGGATACGTTGAGTGGTGCATATATTCTCTTATCGTGGGCTCAATATCGCGTATATAGCCCAGAAAGCATCAATACCCTGTATATGCAATAAATCGCATATACAGGGTATTGATGCAAAGAGCGAATAAAAACACTCGCTATACGTAGCTCATTAGCTTAGAGAGCGTCACGCAGGTTCTCCAGGTGATCGTAACGCGCCAGCTCGTAACGCAGGTGACCTTCGGTCGGGGACTGAACCGGCAGGAACGTCGCCTCACGCAGGCGACGAGCAGTCGGGGAATCAGCCACGTAACCGGCGCCTCCAACAACCTGCAGCTCAAAGTGAGTAGCAATGGTTGCAAAGTGCGAAACACCCAAACGCAAGCTCAGCAGGTCACGACGCTCAGCACGCTCCGGCTCAGACGCCAGGCGAACCAGTTCCTCACGCAGGCTCTGGTACTCCGTCAGAATCAGCGGGAACTCAGGACGGAACACACCCTGGGAGACGTCCAGATGCTTAGCAGCCTCCTGTAGAGCACCAGCGGCAAGACCCAAGCAGAACGACGACTGAACCAGCAGGAACGGCGCGGTCACATCGTGCAAGAACGCCTCAATGTTATCGCTCAGAATGTCCTCGCTCGGAACGAAAACGTCCTCGAACTTCAGGGTGCCAGACTCGGTGCCGTTCAGCGCCAGCAGGTTGCGGTGGTAGTCAATGCTCAGACCCTCAACATCCTGGCGGACCGTCACAATGTAGCGGTTCGGGTGGCTCTCCGGGGCGTTCTGCACAGCCACCGGAAGAACAATCACGCCGCCCGGGTACAGGTTCGATGCCCACGACACGGAACCGTTCAGCTTCAGACCGCCCTCAACGAGGGTGCCCTCCACCTTGATCGGTGCCAGGCCCGAAGCCTCCTTGTACGCTGCCGCCATGGCGGTAGTGCCGCTGACGGTCGCATCCGACAGGCCCTCGGGCAGCTCGCGACCCACAGCGTCAAAGAACGCGATGGTGGAGCGGTGAGCCCACAGGGAGAACGCCGTGGAGGCATCCTCGGTGGCAAGGTCGAACGCTACCGAAACCTGGGGGACCAGGGAGCCGCCGTCACGGCCCAGGGTAATCAGGCCGTCCTTAGCGATTTCGCGCAGGTTCTCGAAGGGGGAACGCTCGCCACGGTCAACCGCGCTAGCGTGGGTTCGGGCGAGTGCGAGCACCTGCTCGCGCTGGGGGTAGTCGTAGAGGGGTTCGAGAGTGAACTCGGACATGGGGTTTCTCCTAAGCGGGGAGTGTCACATCTATGCGTGCAGCTTGAACAGTCGGTCAATGGGGGTGCTGACGGCCTTACGGGCGCGAACAACAGCTTCTTCGTCGGGTGCGTCGTAGAAGCAGAGGCACTTTGCGGTGTCTTCGCGAACGTAGGTGCGCAGGAAGGAAACCTCGGGTACTTCAGCGTACTTGGGGGCGTTTGCCTTCTTGCGGGTCAGGTACTGTTCCATGGTGATTTCTGCGGGGATGTCCCACTCAACCAGGTAGTCTGCGTCCTTCTTGAGCTTCTTGATGTCTTCGAGCTCTGCGCCGACCAGGCGGACTGCGTCGGGGCCTGCGACGGCTGCGCGCTCACCGATGGCTGCGGTGAGGTCGGGGCCGAATGCGGTGCTCTCAGCTTCGACGATGACGAAGACAATCTTGTGGTCTGCGGAGACCTGGGTTTCGATGAGCTCGGCGCCGTGGCTCAGGGACGAGTTGACGGTCTCGATGAGTGCGGTTGCTTCGTCCTTGGACGGCTGTGCGGGGGTCAGTTCTACCAGGTAAAGTGCCATGATGTTCTCCTCGGCTTAGGGTTGAAGGGTTGTTCCGGAAGGGGCCTTCCGGTTTGTTATGGATTCACCTTAGACCCGTGGTTGAGGGCTGTCTAGTAGATTTCTGTTCGTGGCTTAATACGTCCTTTTTGACTCTAATGTTCGTCATGTGTGTTCATGCGGAGACATAAATCGTCACAGTTCCGTGCGTGGGAACCTGCCTACAGCCGCAGAATTTTCGCGCGGGTTATCGAACCCGGAGGCACATCTATCCGCGCCGTCCCGCTCGTGCCGCAAAATCGTCAAGGGCGCGGTTGAGAGCGGGGACAGTCCACACTTTTTGCCCCTGAATTTTGACGCGTTCTTCACGCAGAATCTGCAACTCCACCATGCGGTTAAGGAGGCGATACACACTAGCCCGGGACCCCCGCGTGTGTTCCTCCACCATGCGTGCGGTGAAGGCGGGCTCGGTGCAGCACAGGTCGGTGAGGGAACGCAGGAGAGGGGTTTTACGCTGGGCAATGGACAGCACCTCATCGCGCAGAGTTTCAATGTCTTGCGCCAGGATTTCTGCGTTGGTGATTGCCTTCTGCGCGGCGTCGATGAAGAGCTCGATGATGGGCTCGGCGTCGCCTGCACGGTAGTCGGTGAGCGCCTGAATGTACCCATCGGTATCGTGCAACAGCCCGGAGGAGACGGGCAGAATCACGTGGCGGGTGACGCCGCGGGCGAGCAGGAGCGCGGAGATGAGGGCTCGCCCGGTTCTGCCGTTGCCGTCAGTGAAAGGGTGAATCGTTTCAAATTGGGCGTGCGCGATAGCCGCCTGCGCGAGGGGGTCAATATCGCGGCGGTTCATGAAGGCTACAAGGTCTTCGAGGGCGGCAGGAACCCTCTCGTGATGCGGCGCCACATAGTCGGCGGTTACCGGCGAATCGCCCTTAATCCACACCCACTGGGTGCGGAGTACGCCGGAGTCCTGCTGTAGGCCGCGGGTCAGTTCGCGGTGCATCGCGAGGATGTTATCGACGCTAATGTTTTCTGCGGTGTTCAAGGCTGCACGCATGGCGTGAACGTTACGTGCCACCAGCTCGGCGTTAACGCCGACCTTCGACCCGCTTGCACCCAGGACAGCCAGTGAGAGCCTGCGTGCACTAACGGTGAGGTTTTCAATCTGCGAGCTGGAGGCGGATTCGCCACGCAGAAGAACCGCAGAGAAGGGGATGCTACCGATGTGGTGGAGCCGCTCATCGAAGCGGGTCATTGCGGTGGCGTTCTCCTGGAGGCGCGCTCGCAGTGCGGGGCTGAGTTCGACGTTGAGTGCGGCAATGGAAGCGGGTACGGCGCTGGAGAAGGTGCCGGAGTTGCGGCGGGTTGCGCGTCGGGAGGCGAGGGCGTCACGGTGAACCCAGGGGGTTTGCGGCTCCCATGTGAGGGCGGGCCAGGTGATGGCTGAGGGCATGGTTCCTCCTCCCTCCTCCTCTTCATCGGTGTCGTCTTGCTGGTCGTACGGGGGTCTTAATAAGACAATACACTTCGATTTTCTTATTAAGGCGCTTAATAAGAAAATCCGCGCGGATTGTCTCATTAAGGAAAAGGCCCCGAACCCTTGGTAATTCAAGGATTAGGGGCCCTCAGCCTTATACACTCACGCTGCCTGAAAATAGCGAGTCAGCAGTGCAGGCAAGTAACTTTGTGGCTACTTCACGCCGCGCATCATCTTCTGAACCGGCTTGTGCACCAGGAACAGCAGAATACCGGTCGCGATGGTGATAATACCCATCCAGGTGAAGTAGGGAACCTCAGTCTCCATGCTGTAGAACGGAGCCAGCCAACCGGAGAGCACGGTACCCATTGCCACGGAGGTGAAGTACAGCGCCATCATGTTCACGCGGTGCGCCTTCGGTGCGAGCTTGGTCGCCAGCGAAATACCCACCGGCGAAATAATCAGCTCAGCGATGGTGCAGACGAACAGAATCAGCACGATCCAGCCGACGTTCACGCTCTGAACGCCCGCCTGAGCGAGGAAGATCCAGAACGCCAGGCCAATAATGATCAGCGCTGCGGAGAACTTCAGGGTGGTGACCGGCTGGCGGTCACCCCACTTGGTCCACAGGGCGGAGAACATCATGCCGAAGACGATGATGAAAATCGGGTTGATGGAGTTAACCAGGTTCGGGCTCAGCTCCATGCCCAGGATGTTCCAGTTGAGGCGCTCATCCGAGTACACCGCCATGACGGTGAATTGCTGCTGGTACAGTGCCCAGAACACGGCGTTTGCAATCCACAGGGGGATGAACGCGGTGACGCGGGAACGCTCATCAGCGGTGACGTCCTTAGCGGTCAGCAGCTGAGCGAACAGGGCGATAGCGCCGATGAAGATGAAGCCCATGACCCAGTTCTTGAGGTTGTCTGCGGTCATCAGGCCGGTTGCCAGCAGGATACCGAGAACGACCACGATACCGACCAGTGCCAGGAAGAAGTTACGCTTCTGAGCGCTGGTGAAGGGGGTGCCCACGTGGTGTACGGAGGCGGGCAGGTTCTTGCGGGTCAGCGAGTACTGAATCAGGCCGGCAGCCATACCGATAGCAGCCAGGCCAAATCCGAGGTGGAAACCGCCGGTGCTCCAGCCCCAACCGGTCAGAATCGGGCCGATGAGTGCACCGGTGTTCACGCCGATGTAGAAGATGGTGAAGCCCGCGTCGCGGCGGTGGTCGTTGTCCGAGTAGAGGGAGCCGACCAGCACGGAGGCATTACTCTTCAGACCACCGGAGCCGATAGCGACCAGCAGCAGACCAATCACCACACCCGGAATGCCGGGGATGAGGGAGAGGGAGATGTGGCCCGCCATGATGCCGATAGCGGAGTAGAAGAGGGTACGCTCGGGGCCGAGGAGGCGGTCACCGAGGATGCCGCCAAGAATTGCCATGAGGTACACGACTGCACCGTACGCGCCGATAACGCCGGTGGCGAGGGCCTGGTCGAGACCCAGGCCGCCCTTGTCGGCGGTGTAGTACAGGTAGTAGATCATGATGCCCTGCATGCCGTAGAAGGAGAAGCGCTCCCACATTTCTACGGTGAACAGGTTTGCGAGCATACGCGGGTGGCCGAAGAAGGTCTTGGTTTCCTTGGGTTCGGCACCTGTGATGGTGTGAGACATGGCGGAAATCTTTTCTGTGTAAGCCTGGGGTTCTGTGTGACCCGGACAATATGTATTTAAGTCTATACCCTTATAGGTGTATATGTATACATGAATGTTCTTGTATTACGTATGATTACCTCCTAAGTAGTGCATGAAAAACCATTTCGATTTTTTCGTATGCACCACTTCCGAATCTCACACACCCCCACATACCGGGCTAGATGCGCCACGCACCCCCAAAGCGCTAGAGTAGAACCACAACTATGCCCACCCGGCACCCCGCCGTGCCGACCGGCTCGTTCTAGTTCAATTCAAAGGAGAAAATCATGACTGCTGTACCCCAGGTTGACCCCCGCGACGTTCCCGAAGGCGCAACCATCATCGACGTGCGTGAAGACTACGAGTGGGAGGGCGGCCACGCCACCGGCGCCAAGCACATCACCCTCGGCACCATCGCTGAGCGTCTGGAAGAACTGCCCGCACCCGGCGAGGACTTCTACGTCATCTGTCACGGTGGCGGCCGTTCGAACCGCGCGGCAACCTTCCTGCGCGAGCACGGCTACGCCGCACACAACATTGCGGGCGGCACCAGCGCATGGTTCGCTGCTGGCCTGCCGATGACCAGCGAAAACGGCGAAGCACCCGCAGTCGTTCACTAAACCGCCAGTTCGCCTGTACGCCATACAATGGAGTCCGTGACTGAAACTTCCGCGGACCGTATTTTTTCTACCCCGAACGCTCCCGCTTCTGCGTCCCCTCATGCCCTGCCGAGTATTCTGCAGAGCATCCCGTGGGATGCGCAGACGCGGGAGCTTGTCGTGCGCCCGCTTCCTTTCGCGGTGAACTGCGAGGAGGCGTACCCGCTGCTGAGCGGTGGCGCTGAGTATTCCTTCTGGCTGGATTCGGCGCGTGAGGAGTCGCCTATGTCGGTTGCCTCGTATGTGGGTGTGGTTCCGGCGCAGCTGTCGCCCTTGCGCGTGGATTCGGCGCGTGCGGCGGCTGAATCCGGCGGGGAAGACCCCTTCGCCCAGCTGGAGGCGGCGCTTGCCTCCGCACCGCGCCCGGATGCCGCGGTGGCAACCGGCCTGCCCGCGGGTTTGTGTGGCGGTTACGTGGGCTATTTCGGCTATGAGGCGCGTGCCGCCATGGGCATGGAGCACGGCCACCCGGTGCCCGGCTACCTGCCGGCGCATGAGGGGCCGACCCCGGATTCTCTGTGGTTGCCGGCGGTCCGCTACCTGGTGCATGAGCATGCCCGCCCGGGGGCTGCGGCGCGTAGCTGGCTGGTGGGCGATGAGTCGTGGTGTGAGGCGGCGGAGCGGCTGCTGAGCACGGTGCTGGCTCCGGCGCTGAGCGCGGTGGGGGAGAGTGCCTCAGATAATGCCCCCGTAAATACCCCCGAGCTCACCGAGCCCCTGCTCTTCCCGGCACCTGCCGCGGAAGCCTACATGGACGCCGTCCGCGCTAGTCAGCACGAAATCTACGAGGGTAACAGCTACGAGGTGTGCCTGACCGCGCAGACGGTCGCGCGCATCCCCAATCCGAGCCCGGAGCTTTTCTTTGAGCTGTACCGCCGCCAGCGCGCCCACAATTCGGCGCCGTATGCGGCGTATTTGCGGTGCGGTGATTTTTCGGTGCTTTCTTCTTCGCCGGAGCGTTTTTTGAGTGTGGATACGCACCGCAACGCGCAAACCAAGCCGATTAAGGGCACGGTACCGCGCGGCGCCACCCCGGAAGAAGATGCCGCAGCAGCGGCATGGTTGCGTACCGATGAGAAGACCCGCGCTGAGAACCTCATGATCGTGGATTTGCTACGTAATGACCTGTCCACAGTGTCTGACCCGGCGTCCGTGCGCGTGCCCGTGCTTATGGGAGTGGAGAGCTATTCGACGGTGCATCAGCTGGTGTCTACGGTCAGTTCGCGTCTGCGTGAGGGAATTTCTGCGGTGACCGCCGCGCGGGCGTGCTTCCCGGGCGGTTCGATGACGGGTGCCCCGAAGCCTTCGACCATGCAGATTATTGAGGGTCTGGAGGGTCGTGCTCGCGGCGTGTATTCGGGTGCTCTGGGTTTTGTGTCGGCGGATGGTTCGGCGAACCTGTCGATTGTGATTCGCACGCTCGTGGCGCACGATGAGGGCACGGTGACTCTTGCCGCGGGTGGCGCTATCGTGGCTGATTCCGACCCGACCGCCGAGTATGAGGAGATGCTGACGAAGCTGCGTGCTGCGTTGCCGCCGTCGGTGGGTCGCGTGGTGGAATAGCCTAGCGCTGGAATAGCACAGGGAATAGCCTGCGCCGCCTGCACGTGAGCCGCTACACTTGAACTATGACTAAGCTTTCTGAAAACCTCCCCATTGAAGAAGCCCGTGAACGCCTGCGCCAGCTGATTATGGAGCTGGCTGTGGTGCGCGGGCACGTGGTCCTCGCCTCCGGCAAGGAAGCCGACTACTACGTTGACCTGCGCCGCATCACCCTGCACCACGAGGCTTCTCGCCTGGTGGGTCAGGTCATGCTGGACCTGTTGGATAAGAACGGCATCGAGTTTGAGGCTGCTGGCGGCCTGACCATGGGTGCTGACCCGGTGGGTACCGCGATTATGCGTGCCGCTGGCGATCAGGACCGTGCGATTGACGCGTTTGTGGTGCGTAAGGCTCAGAAGTCTTACGGCATGGGCCGTCAGGTGGAGGGCCCGAGCGTTGAGGGTCGCCGCGTGGTTGCCGTGGAGGACACCTCCACTACCGGTGGTTCTGCGCTGACTGCTGTTGAGGCGCTGCGTAAGGCTGGCGCTGAGGTTGTGGCGGTTGCTGTGATTGTTGACCGTGCGACCGGCGCTAAGGAGCATGTGGAAGAGGTTGCGGGCGTTCCGTGCCTGTACGCGTACTCGAAGGACGAGCTGGGCCTGGACTAGTCTCTACTGGTTTGGATTAGGACCTCGTGATTTTTTAGACGTGCCGCTGCGGCGGGTGAACCCGTGCCGCTGGCTGCTGTGTGTGGCTGGTGGTGCGGGTTTTTGTCTGTAAGATGGCTCTGTGGGCGCCGGTCGTGGCGCTGGTTGTTGGCGTGAAGGTGGTTGTGATGGTTGAGAATCGTGAGGCGGCTGAGGCTGTACCTGCTGAGGCGGCTGTAGCTGAGGCTGTTGAGGGTACTGAGCAGGGTACTGCCCGTTTTGAGGTGGGTGTGGGCCCGTGGGAGGGCCCGTGGCCCGAGGGTGACCATTGGGATGAGGAGCTGCTGCGTGAGGGCGACCGCCGTAACGTGGTGGATAAGTACCGTTACTGGTCGATGGATGCGATTATTGCTGACCTGGATACGCGCCGCCATGATTTTCATGTGGCGATTGAGAATTGGCAGCATGACCTGAATATTGGCACGGTGGTGCGTACTGCGAATGCGATGTTGGCGAAGGAGGTCCATATTATTGGGCGTCGCCGTTGGAATCGTCGTGGTGCGATGGTGACGGATCGTTATCAGCATGTGCGTCATCATCCGACGATTGAGGATTTTGTGGCGTGGGCGCAGGGTGAGGGTCTGGAAATTATTGGTATTGATATTTTTCCGGATTCGGTGCCCCTGGAGACGTATGATCTGCCGAAGAAGTGTGTGCTGGTTTTTGGCCAGGAGGGCCCGGGTTTGTCGGAGGAACTGCATGCGGCTGCCAAGGATACGTTGTCGATTGAGCAGTTTGGGTCGACGCGTTCGATGAATGCGGCGACGGCTGCGGGTATTGCGATGCATGCGTGGGTTCGCCGCCATGTGTTTGGTCAGATTCCGTCGTAGTTTGGCGGCTGTTTATGAGGTGTTTAAAGGTTCCGATGCGTTGTGTGCGCGTCGGAACCTTTTTGTTGGGGGTTGGGGTGGCTTAAACCACGCATGGAATTACCTAGGCATGTTAGTGTTAACGCAAGTCACAGGAGATGTGAGAATCGTACTCTCAATTTCGGTTTGGGGCATGCGATGGATTTCCTGACTTCGGCTCGCCAATGGTTGCGGGTTGTGGATATGAATGACCGCGACGTCATTCCCCTGAAAGGAGTCGGTAACAATGAAGAAATCTTCTGCCCTACTCGCCTGCTTTGCTTTAGCTTTAAGTTCCTGTGCCGCTGCGCCTAAAGATACTAGCCTCAAAGCCCAGCTAGATTTTGAAAATAACTACATTACTCTTCCGCTCGATGAATACGACATGAGTGACCAGGCCCTAGATATAACATATAGGGCGTATTTGTTGATTCTTAAAGAGTGCTATGCGAAAAAGGGATACGATTTTGAAATTCTAGAAAACGGCTTGGTTTCTGGCAACGCCTCCCAGTACGGCTCCTGGAACGTGAAGCATGCGGCGAATCATTTTACGTCCAGCAAAGTCAGAGAAGAGCAGGAAAGGATTTATGAGAGCATCCCTGAAGACGTCAGGGCCAGCTGCCGCGAAGAGCATCGGGAAGAACTGGATATGCTCTATTTTGATGAGGCTGATGAGAAAAAGTACCGCCCCGTCGGTCGTATCAGTGGCGAAGCGTACCAGCGTGCGCAGGCTGACCCTGAATGGAAGAAAGCCCGCTCAGATTGGTGGGACTGCCAGCGTCAGGAAGGGTTGACGCCTCGCACCGGGGACGGTGAATGGACGAGCAAAGAAACGGCCAATCTGAATGCTGATGATCCCAAAGTGTTGGAGGAGGTTATCCGCCTGGCAACCATTGAAGCTCAATGTAGTGAGAAGGTGAGGTTGGCTCAGCGTCTGGGTGATCTTGAGGCGTCCTATCAGGGGCCTTTGATTGAGAAGAATCAGGCGTTGCTGAATGATTTGAAGGCCTATCGTGACGCGAAGATAGCCAAGGCGCGTGAAATTATCGCCACCCACCAGTAGATATCAGCGACAAGCAGATAGGAGCCCTTGGGATAATTGGGGTAACTCCGTTTGAACGTTACAACAAGGTATGGAGGAGGAAAGCCTATGCGTAAGGCTCTCTCTGCGGTAACAGTATTCTGCCTGCTGGGGGCGTGCGTATCCTGCTCCAACAGTGCCGAGCGGGACACCTCACGAAAAGCTGTTCTCGATTATTCAAAGAACTACATACACCTTCCACTGGACGAGTATGCCTTCGATGAACTAACAATCCGTACGGTGAGCACGGCATGGCACACGCTCATGTCCGAATGCTACGCGCACCACGGGCAGTCCTACGCCGTACCCTCAATAGACACCCCGCAACCGGGAGGCCTATACGGCACCTGGAACGTCGAGTACGCCAAAAAGTACGGGTATTCCCATAAGGAGGAATCCCGAGGCTCGGACGATTCAGCAGCGGACGACATCAATGCCCAGTGCCAAGAAGAGGTGAAAGCCGCATTCTCTGACGTCGAACTGGACGAAAAAGAATACCGGTTTGTAGGAGAGCTAAACTCACAGGCATACACCTACGCCTCCCAAACCGATGAGTGGAAAAATATCCGCTCAGAATGGTGGACCTGCCTGCGTGAACGTGGGCTAACCCCCAGAGAAGGAGAAAGCGACTGGATGTCCGAAGAAAGCGCACATTTCATGGCCTCCTCCCAAGGCAACGAAGAAACTAAGCCGGAAGAAATTCGCCTCGCAACCATCGAAGCTGAATGCAACCAGAAGGTGGGTATGGCTCAGCGTTTGGGTGATCTTGAGGCATCCTATCAGGGGCCTCTCATTGAGAAGAACCAGGCGAAGCTCAACCAGTTGAAAGCAGAAAAAGAAAAGCGTGTGGCGAAGGCGCGCGAAATTATCGCCACCCACCAGTAGCCACACCCGCTGAAGGGCAGAACGGGGTGAACCACCCGCAGAATGCCCACAAGCAAATTTCACAAGAAGGAGCCGGGGAGTGTCACCACTCCCCGGCCCTCACTTTATTCACTCTCAACCTCGCAGCCTACGCCGGCGCACCTACAGGCTCGCCAGCTCAAGGCCACTCAGCGTCAGGCTGCTTAGCCCTTTAGCCCACCGGAACGTTAACGTTCACCAGCGAGTACAGATCCTTCGGATCATCCGGGCTAGCAACCAGGTCAATGAACTGCTGCAGGTCGGTGTCCTGCGTAGCCGCACGGGCATAACGCAGACCCGAGAAGTCAGCAATCGCGAAGCCCACCGAATCAAACAGGGTAATCTGCTCATCCGACACGCGGCCCGGCTCCTCACCGGTCAGTACCTTCCAGAACTCCACCACGGGGAAGTCCGGGTCCTTCTGCTGAATCTCGCCCTCAATGCGGGTCTGCGGCGGGAACTCAACAAACACGGTGGAGCGGTCCAGAATTTCGCTTTCCAGCTCAGTCTTGCCGGGGCAGTCGCCACCAATAGCGTTCAGGTGCACGCCGGGCTTCACCTGGCGGTCCAGCAGAACCTTCGCCTGCTGCTTATCGGCGGTGCAGGTGGTAATAATGTCGGCACCCTCAACAGCCTCGTCCACGTCCTTAGCCAGGTGGATGCGGAAGCCCAGCGGCTCCAGGTTACGGCGGAACTTCTCCATCGCGTGCGGGTCAACGTCGTAGACGGACAGGTCCTCAATGCCGAGCACCGCGCGCATACCCAGCGCCTGGAACTCAGACTGAGAGCCGGTACCAATCATCGCCATCTTCTTCGAATCCTTGCGTGCCAGGTGCTTAGCAACCATGGCGGACACGCCGGCGGTACGCAGCGCGGTCAGCAGGGTCATCTCAGCCAGGAACACCGGGTAGCCGTTGTCCACGTCAGCGAGCAGACCGAACGCGGTCACGGTCTGGAAGCCGCGTGCCGGGTTCGACGGGTGGCCGTTCACGTACTTGAAGGAGTAGGTGATGTTGTCGGAGGTGGGCATCAGCTCAATCACACCGAAGGGGGTGTGGGAGGCGACGCGCGGAATCTTGTCGAAGCTCTGCCACTTCTTGAAGTCTTCTTCGAGGAAGTCGACCATGCCGGCAATGATGTTGCCTACGCCGTCCTTCTGAATCCACTTCGCCATCGAGGCGACGTCAACAAATTCCACCGCGTGTGCGCTAGGACGTTCAGTCATGATTTTCTCCTTTGAATATCTGCACAAAACTTCTTTGTGCATCTGGTGGTCACTGCGGATATCTATTATCTCAAAATATATTGCAGGACACACCGTATTAGAAATGCTGTAGATATGTACTTTGCTTTATGTATTACACGGATGTAATACGGAAGCGAACACGGAAAGACGTGCAGGGAGGGGGCCCTAGAGCTCCTGGAACCTACGGGCTAGGGTCTAGAACCCCTCATCGCCTTCACCGGGATTTCACTGGGATATCACGGAATCGGAGGTTGCCGTCGGGTTAGTTGCCCTTCGGCTTGTCCTCGTCCTCAAGGTCCAGTTCACCCAGGTCAATGTGGGTGCGAGGCTCCGGAACGAGCTTCTTCACCACGGGGCGGGCAGCAATCACAGGCACGGAACCGGTGTAGCCTTCACGGACGCGAGCAATCTCGTTGACGCGGTCACGAACCGTGTACCAGCCGATAATCAGCAGCGGGATAACCACCAGCAGCGATGCCAGGGTGTAGGTACCCACCGGGTAATCCAGAGCCATCAGCACCAGCACAACAGCGAGGAACACCATCACAGCCCAGTCGCTGAAGCGACCGCCGGGTGCGCGGTAGTTGGGGCGCTTGTACTTGCCCTCACCGACCAGCTTCAGGTACTTCTGGTGTGACATTGCGATAGCAGCCCAGCTAGCCATGGTGCCCACGGATGCGATGTTCAGCACGACCTCGAACGCCTGCTCGGGAACGAAGAAGTTCAGCACAACGCCGAAGAGGCCAATCACACCGGTCAGCAGAATACCTGCCACCGGAACGCCGGAGCGGGACACCTTGGTGGTGAACTTCGGTGCCGAACCTGCAACACCCATCGAGTGGAGGATACGGCCGGTGGAGTACAGGCCAGCGTTCAGCGAGGAAGCAGCCGCGGTAATAACGACCAGCTGCATAATCGGTGCGGTACCGTCAATGCCGATCGAGTCGAAGAAGGTCACGAACGGCGACTCTGCATCCTTGTATGCGGTGTAGGGCATGAGCAGGCAGAGCAGAACCACGGAACCAACGTAGAAGATCGCGATACGCCAGATCACGGTGTTGATAGCGCGGGGGATAACCTTCTCAACGTTCTTGGTTTCACCACTGGTGGTGCCGACCAGCTCAATACCGGCGTAGGCGAACACAACGCCCTGAACCACGATAAGAGCGGGAAGAATACCGTTGGGGAAGAAGCCGTCATTGGCTGCAATGAGTTCCAGACCGGGGCGGACGCCGTTGATGGGTTCACCGAAGACCAGGTACCAGATACCTACCGCCATGAAGGACAGCAGGGCAAGAATCTTAATGAGTGCGAACCAGAATTCCAGCTCACCGAAGAGCTTCACGGAGATGAGGTTCAAAGCAACGGTGACAACAACGACGATGAATGCGCTGAGCCACTGGGGAATATCTGCGAAGAACTGGTTGTATCGACCGAACCAGCTGATGTAGATAGCGATAGCGGTGGCGTCTGCAACGGCGGTCATTGCCCAGTTCAGCCAGTACAGCCATCCGGATACGAATGCGGCTTTTTCGCCGTAGAATTCGCGGGTGTAGGAGACGAAGGAGCCCGAGGAGGGGCGGTGAAGGATCAGCTCGCCGAGGGCTCGAAGGATCAGGTAGCCGAAGAAGCCGATGACGGCGTAGATGACGGCGAGCATGGGGCCTGCGTCCTGCAGGCGGCTACCGGTGCCCAGGAACAGGCCGGTACCAATAGCGGAACCGATGGCGATCATCTGGAGCTGACGTGCGCCAAGCCCCTTGTGGAAGCCTTCCTGTTCGTGTGCGAACGGGTCGTCTGTGGGGGGCTTAGTGTACTGATCCGCTGCAGAAGTCTGCGGGTTCTTGTTCGGTGAGGTGCTCACGCTATACCTCCTTGGATAGTTACGTCTGAAGCACGTGCTACACGAAATGTGGTTGGGAACACGTCTGCGGGTTGTAATGACTATAGCACGGTAATTTAGGTAAATATAACCCGCATCACGTAACAATTTATATAAATATAACGCATATCTTATGAATATATTTGGTTCATGTTGTATTGTGTGGTTTTCATTGTTTTGTGAAATAGATTAATTGAACCCTGAGTCCAAAAAATCAATTACCCCACCACCGCACAGCACAAGAGCACCCACAACGGGGTGCTCTCACAACCTATTCACAACGGGGACTTAGTCCTCCATCAGCCGGTCAATCTTCGCCCGCAACGCGCGCTCACGACGATTCAACCACCACCAGCTCGGCCAACGCATCAACGACTTACGACCAACCTGCACGACCGAGGGGAGCTTCGCCTCCGCAAGCGCCACATCAATCTCGTGGTCACTCGCGCCCTCATCACGCATTTTCTCCATCAACTCAAGGGATTTCGCCATATCGCCATGCCCCAAAACATGCCGACTCTTACGCTCCAGAACCTCATCCAACTGCGCGCGCACCGGGGCAATAGCCGCCGCATTCGGATGCTCACGCTCAGCACGACGCTGCGCCTGGCGGGCGCGCTTCTCACGTTTTGCGTCGAGCTGTTTCGGATTATTTTTAGCGCTCGCCTTGCTCATGGGAGGTTCCTTTCGTCGCGTCCGGGTGATGTGTACGCTGGCCTGCACGCACAGAAGACATCAAGTCATTAACACCTCTACTTTACCGCGGTAATTCGCGGAAATTTCGCTGCAGTAAACCCAAAAAAACCCACAAAAAATTAACGATAAATAAGTCGTATCTTGGTAAAATAGTGCGAGTAGGAGGCGTCTCGCGCGCCAACAAAAAATGGTGAACCGGCCCAACATCGGTAACCGGTCGCATCTATCCAAGGAGTCAGCATATGGCTATTGCAACCCCCGAAGTTTACGCAGAAATGCTGCAGACCGCGAAGGAAAAGGGCTTCGCGTACCCCGCAGTGAACGTGACCTCCTCCCAGACCCTGAACGCTGCAATCCGCGGCTTCGCAGAGGCTGGCTCGGACGGCATCATCCAGGCATCCACCGGTGGTGCAGCATACTGGTCCGGCGCTTCCAAGAAGGACATGGTCGTTGGCTCCCTGGCCTTCGCAGCATACGCACGCGAGGTTGCTAAGCAGTACGACGTGAACATTGCACTGCACACCGACCACTGCCCCAAGGACAAGCTGGAAGGCTTCGTTCTGCCCCTGCTGGCAGAGTCCGAGAAGGCTGTTGCTCGCGGTGAAGACCCCATCTTCAACTCCCACATGTGGGACGGCTCCGCAATCGACCTGGACGAGAACCTGAAGATTGCTGCTGAGCTGATCGAGCGTACCTCCAAGGCAAAGCTCGTTCTCGAGGTTGAGATTGGTGCCGTTGGTGGCGAGGAAGACGGCGTTGAAGGCGCTATCGACGACTCCCTGTACACCACCGTTGCAGACGCAATCAAGACCGTTGAGGCAATCGGCCTGGGCGAGAAGGGCACCTACATGGCTGCTCTGACCTTCGGTAACGTTCACGGCGTGTACAAGCCCGGTAACGTTCACCTGCGCCCCGAGCTGCTCAAGGAAATCCAGACCGAGGTCGGCGCTAAGTACGGCAAGGGCGACAAGCCCTTCTACCTGGTCTTCCACGGTGGCTCCGGCTCCACCGAGCAGGAGATTGCAGACGCAGTGTCCTACGGTGTTATCAAGATGAACATCGACACCGACACCCAGTACGCATTCACCCGCCCCGTTGCTGGCCACATGTTCAGCAACTACGACGGTGTGCTGAAGGTTGACGGCGAGGTCGGCAACAAGAAGACCTACGACCCCCGCGTTTGGGGTGCAGCTGCAGAGGCAGGCATGGCCGCACGCGTGGTCGAGGCTTGCCAGCAGCTCGGTTCCGTCGGTACCTCCATCAAGTAAGGTGCTGTTCGCCCGCCGCAGCTCCCGTAGGTGCTGCCGGGTGTGAACCTAAGCTTCGTTAAGCGAAAGCGGTGCCCGCTTCCTCATCACGAGGAGGCGGGCACCGCTCTTTGCTATGTAGTTTAGAACCGGGCGAGCCAGGCGCTCATTGCCGGCAGGGGCGGGTTTACTTGCCGCCGCAGCCGCAACCACCGCATCCGCAGCCGCCGGACTTCACAGCTACCGAACCGGAGGTGGGGATACCGTCGCCGGTGTCGCCACCCATGAGGTTCACGCGGTTACCGATCTCGGGGCCGCCAACCGGCTGGGGTGCCTTACCCGCCAGGGTTGCCGCGAAACCGGCGGGTTCGCCGCTCAGGTTCGGAATCATCGACGCCGCCGGGGAACCGGACGGGCCGCACGCAGCCGCTGCCGCGTTCGCCTTCGGCTGGGCGACCAGGTGGGCGCGGGAGAAACGCTTAATCTGCTCGGCGGTCGGGTACGCGAAGGACACCTTCACCTCGCCGTTGACCAGCATGAGCGGCAGAACCTCGATGCCGTTCATCTCAATCTGCTCCGCCACCGGTGCGCACTCTTCAAATGCGGACGGGTAGGAGTCGGTGGAGTACACCTCAATGTCCACGCCCGAATCCAGAGCCTCCTGCGCGGCGCCCAGAAACTCGGAGCGCTCCATATCTTGCGGATCCTCCGGGTTCTCACCGGGGCCCGGAATAAATACTTCAAGAACGGTCTCAGCCGCTTCAGTCATCAGTTTCAGCCTTTTCTCTTCTTATAGGCACCGGCTCGGGGGAGGGGTGCCAGTCCTTCACTAAGTGTACTCGCGACCTCAAGAGTGCAGAAGTGTGAGTTGAAGTTCCAGATTTGCGGAATATTTGCAGAATTCGAGTCGAATGACCCTTAGCTCGTGAGCTACGGGTTTAGGTGTTGTATTCTGAGTGCATATGCACCGGAGTGTGCGAACCCTGCAAATCAGGCAGGCGTCGCCCGGTGTGAAACCAAGAAGGCAACGACGCCCGCATCCGACGCGGACGCATCAGCGCTACAAATACACGCTATTCATAGCGCCACACGACCAAAAGGAGCATATATGTTCGGTTTCGGCAAGAAGAAGAAGGAAGCTGCCGCACAGGAAGCATCGTCCGCAGACGTCTACGTCGCACCTGCTACCGGCGAGTACCTGCCGCTGAGCGAAGTCTCCGACCCCGTTTTCTCTCAGGGCGTTATGGGCGACGGCTACGCAGTGAACCCCACCGCAGGCACCATCGTCGCACCCGTTGCAGGCACCATCGCACTGATTCAGGACACCCTGCACGCATTCATGCTCCGCACCGAAAACGGCGGCGAAGTACTGGTCCACATCGGTATCGACACCGTTGAGCTCGGTGGCGACGGCTTCACCAAGATTGCTAACGTAGGTGACAAGGTTGAGGCAGGCGCACCCATCATCGAGGTCGACTGGGCAGCTATCGAGGGCCGCATCCCCTCCAAGGAAACCATGGTGATGATCACCAACACCGCAAAGTTCAACATCTCCAAGGACTCTGAGGCACGCCGCCCCGTCGCAGCCGGTGACCGCGTCGCTCAGGCATCCAAGAAGTAAGCTGAACCAGCGAAAATAGCTCAGCTTCAACAGCGGTGAAAAACCTGCGAAAAATGTTTTAACGCAAAAGGTCGCGTCCTGTAGGCTCAATCGGGCTGTAGGCGCGGCCTTTTTCGTTACACGAGAAATTTTTTAACGCCGCATGAAATGCCGCTATTAAAAGCGGCGGAAAAGGAGGAACACATTCACCCGCATTACACCGCGGGTAAGAATGAGGCGCACATAATACCCTATTTTCCTGTAAACGCAGTGAATCACCGATAAAAAATCGTTATCCTACTTAGAGTTGTAGTTTGAGTTGAGAGAATCCGGACCCTCAGCTATAAACCAAAACTTCAATGAACAACCACACACATTACGCTCAACTCATAAAAGAAAAAGGACTACTACGGTGACTGCATTCCCGAAGACCTCTAAGAATCTGAGCCGCCGCGGCTTCATCGGTGCCTCCGCACTGGCACCCGCCGCCCTCATGCTCCAGGCAGGCGAAGCCCACGCCGCAGCCAACACCCGCGCACAGCTCGCGGCAGTACACAGCGGCTCCCCCGCACATCAGCTGCTCTACAAGACCGATGAATTTTTCATCGCCCACCGCGGTGCCGGCAACATCAGCCCCGAGCACACCGCCTACGCCTACGCAGAGTCCGTACGCCGCGGCGCCCTCGCCGTCGAAATTTCCGTACGCACCACCAGCGACGGCCAGTTCGTCTGCATGCACGACACCAACATCAAGCGCACCACCGGTGCGTCCATGGACGTGCGCGGCCACACCCTCGCCGAACTGCGCCAGCACAAGGTCGACATGCGCCAAAACTTGGGCGAGAAGACCGGCCTGTACGACATCCCCACCCTCGAAGAGGCCATCGCCGCGGTTGACGCCGTACCCGCAGGCGGCGAATACGCCTCCGTCGGCGGCAAGAAGGTCGTACTGTTCCTCGAAGCGAAGGACGGCCCCGCACAGGCAGGCCTCGTCAAGTTCATCACCGAACGCGGCCTGCAGCGCCGCACCGTCATCAAGATGTACCGCGACGGCAGCGGCGGCTTCAAACCCACCTCCCGCTACCTGAAGCTTGCCAACTCCGCAGGCTGCGCCACCTGGTGCTACTTCGACGGTGGCGACCCCATCGACAAGATTTCCGCAATGGCACGCCACGAAAACGTGGACGCCATCGGCGTACCCTACTACGAGAAGCCGACCGGCGCTTCCCAGGGCTCCATGAGCGAGGAGAACGTACGCGCCCTCACCGGCCTCGGCAAGGCAGTCATCGTCTGGGAAATCCACCGCCGCTCCGCCTACGAAAAGTACAAGGCACTGGGCGTTAAGGGCTTCATGTGCCCCGACCCCTACTGGGTAATCGGTGACCCCTTCGACGCCAGCGTGAAGATTAAGACCGGCCAGCGTCCCCACGGCATGCTGCCCGCCGACCCCTCCGTCGCAGCGGACATGCCCGACCTGACCGGCGCAGCCATCGTGCACAACCAGCGCTACGACGAATCCGTGCTGCTCGGCCCTTTGGCGAACTACACCACTCGCGACAAGTACACTCTCGACTTCTCCATGAAGTGGACCAGTGCAGTGCCGAAGCAGGATGGTCACTACGGCTACATTGCGTTCGGTCGTGAACACGACGGCGCCTTCGGCATCGGCAAGAAGTTCGCTGCAAAGCAGGAAGACGGCACCTACGTGCTCGCTATCCGCCCGAACTACCGCGGCGGCTCCGTAGCGCAGATCCTCTGCTTCGAACCGAACCAGGCAAGCCCGCGTGTGCTGCACACCATGAAGCTGCGCCAGAAGGTCACCACCGGCCAGGCACTGAACTGCAAGATCGTGCTGAACAAGAACAGCTTCTACTACACGGTCAACGGCCAGTACTCCAGCCCGATTAACCACAGCGCCTACCGCGGCCCGTACGTACACTTCGGCCGTTTCCACGGCACCAACGATGGCGGTCCTCTGGAGCTGACTCGAATCGAGGCACGCCAGTCCTGGATCTGAGAGAACCGGTGGGCCTAGTCCACCTGGGTGCCCGCCTCACCGCCCGCTAAGCGGTGAAGGTGCGGGTATCGGGCAGAGCGGATGCAACACCGAGCATCCCTTCCGGGCAACGCCTTCCATAATCCCCAGCTAGGACTCGCGCGCGCTGAGCGAGAATCTACCCGAAGGGGGTCGTATCCACAGCGGATGCGGCCCCCTTCGGCGTGCCCGCGGTCGTGTGGGGGCGGGGAGGGGAGAGAGCCGCCGGGTCGGTTCGAGGCGCGCAAGGGCGTGTAGGCGCGCGTGCAGGTTCGAGGGGTAGGGGAGCGCGCGGGACTAGAATTAAAAGCGTCAGAGTCGACCGCACCGGCCGCCCAACCCGAAAGGCACGCCATGACCACCTCACCTGAAAGCTCCGCTGCCGAGAGCGCTACTTCCGCAAAGCCCGCCGCGAAATCCGCCCAGTTGCGAGGCCGCACCGAACCGCACATGCAAAGCATCAACATGCCGCAGCGTGAACCCATCGACCCCTACGAGAGGCCCTCCTACCCCTTCTTCTACGTGCCCACCGACCTGCTCATCGGCGGCAGCTGGGTCACCGGCGACAATGGTTCCTTCCCCGTGCACAACCCCTCCTGCGGCCAAATCCTCGCGCACGTCGCCGACGCCAGCGTCGAACAGGGCATCGAAGCACTCGACGCCGCCTGCGACGCCCGCACCTCATGGGCGGCAACCAGCGTCCGCGAACGCGCCGACATCCTCAACCGCGCCTACACGCTCATGACGCAGCGCACCGAAGTCATCGCCCGGCTCATGACCCTCGAAATGGGCAAGCCCCTCGACCAGTCCCGCGGCGAAGTCGCCTATGCGGCAAACTACCTGCGCTGGTACGCCGAAGAAGCCGCCCGCAACTTCGGCCGCACCGCCGTCGCCCCCGAATCCGGGCTGCAGATCACCACCGTACGCCGCCCCGTCGGCCCCTGCCTGCTGATTACCCCCTGGAACTTCCCGCTCGCCATGGCGGCACGCAAGGTCGCCCCGGCGCTCGCGGCGGGCTGCACCGCGGTGCTCAAGCCCGCCTCCCTGACCCCGCTCAGCTCCCTGTACTTCGCCTCCCTGATGCGTGAGGCGGGCCTGCCGGACGGCGTGCTGAACGTGGTGACCACCTCCCGTACCGGTGAGGTTGTCTCCGCGCTGATGGCTGATGAGCGCCTGCGGAAGGTCTCGTTCACCGGCTCCACCGCCGTGGGCCGCACCCTGCTTGAGCAGGCCTCGCAGAACGTTCTGCGCACCTCCATGGAGTTGGGCGGCAACGCACCGTTCATCGTCTTTGAGGACGCGGACATTCCCGCCGCCGTGGAGGGCGCCTACGCGGCGAAGATGAGGAACATGGGCGAGGCGTGCACCGCCGCCAACCGATTCATCGTGCACGAGGACGTTGCCGAAGAGTTTACCCGCGCCTTCGTGGAGCGCATGGAGGCGACCGTCGTGGGTGACGGAACCGTCGACGGAACCGACTGTGGACCGCTAATTCAACCTTCAGCGGTTGAATCCATGCTTTTTATGGTGGAAGACGCCCTGGGCAAGGGCGCGCTCCTCGCCTGCGGCGGGTACATTCCCGAGCTTGAGGAGAACGTTCCGAGCGATACCGGCGGCATGCCCAAGAACCTGAACAAGGGCAACTTCGTGACCCCCACCGTGCTGACCGGCGTGACCGATTCGATGCGCGTGTGGCGTGAAGAAATCTTCGGACCCGTCGCCCCGATTGCCACGTTCGGCGGCTACGGTGAGGAGGGCGAACGCACCGCCCTGAAGCTCGCCAACGACACCGAGTACGGCCTGGCGGCGTACGTGTACACGAGCAACCACCCGCGCTTTACGCGCATGGCTGCGGGCCTGGAGTTCGGTCTGATTGGTTATAACTCCGGCGTTATCTCGAACGCGGCAGCCCCATTCGGTGGCGTGAAGCAGTCCGGTATGGGTCGCGAGGGCGGCCCCGAGGGACTGGAGGAGTACACCGAGCTGCAGTACATCGGCGCGCCGAACCCGTTCGCCGGATAAGCCTGTTCGCCGGGTACGGCGAGATACCGGTTACGGTGAACCCCGGATACGACAAACCTTAAATACAGCGAAGTCCCGGCGGGTACCCGAGAAGGTGCCCGCCGGGACTTTACGCTGTCTACATCATGCGCGGGTGTTAGAACTGGCTCTGCCTAGAGTTGGGGCAGGGGTTATAGCTGGCGCAGTGCGAGCAGTTCGCGGCTGAAAGCATCCGCGGGACCCTTGCCGCACGAGTTGGGGCGCGGCTCAAGGGCGACCCGCTCGAAGAAGATGACCCAGGTGCGTCCGTCGGTGTGGGAGGTGAGTGCCGCCTCCAGGGTGGGGTGTTCGGCGGTATCTACCGCGGGGTCGATGCCCGCCTCGAGGAGTGTACTCAGTGCCTCCGCTACCGATGTTTCACGTGAAACCAAACCTCCAGAGGTTACTTCTTCACCCTTTTTCTCCAGTTCGAGGCGTACGGCAACCTCCGCCGCCTGCTCCACCGGGGTATCCGTGCTGCGGCCACGCAGACCGTGCAGCGACGGAATATTGCGCCCCGCCAGCGACAGGTACGCCGCCAGTGCCGAAGGCTCCGAGAGGCGGCCATAGGTGTAGCCGGTGGGCAGCATAATGCCGACCGGAGCAAAGCGGTGACCGCCCGTATGCGAGCACTCCCAGACCGCATTGCCCGGCAGGATATCCGCCAGGTGTGCCGCAATGGGGCGACCGCGCAGGGCACAGCAGCGGTCACGCTTGGAGTGGGTGCACACGAGAATGGCGGGGGAATCCATGAGCTCCGCGCCGGTCGCCTGAATCAACTCCTGGGGGTTGTTCAGGGGTAGGTCGAGGAGCTGTTCGGGGGTGCTCACGCTGAACGAGTAGAGCTTCTCCTCACCCGGGGTGCAGAGCGCGTAGAGTACCCGGTGGGTCGGGTTGCCGGATGCATCCGGTGCGCCGTGTAGTACACGCCCCGCCCTGCCCGTCTGGCGGATCAGCAGGAACTTCAAACCCGCCTGCGAGACTGCCTCGCCCAACGCTTCCGAAAGCTCCTCACCGAGGGCGGAGCCATCCAGCACGTCGCGGCCCCACTGGCCCACGTGTTCGAGCGCCAGCCATGCGGTGGCGCGTCCGGCGGTGCCGCCGAGAGCCTCGTCGTCGTAGAGGGAGCAGGAGTCTGCCGGGATGCTTGTGGCGCGGGTGCGTGAGGATAGCTCATCGGCGTGTGCGGCACGCAGGTTGTTCAGCTCGGCGGGGTCGCTGGCGCACGGCTCGGGGGTTGCGGGGGTGCAGGATTCAGTCATGGTTCCTTGATTCTACGCCTGCGGGATGTGAATAACCTATGTTGCCCCTGCATGGTCTAAATGCTGAAAAACAACCGCTCAAGGGTGATTTTTGGGGACTATCGGGCGGTCAACTACTCAGGAAGAAGTGCTGAGGCGACGCGGTAGAGGCGGTCCTTTTCCTTGGGGGTGCCGAAGAAGGAGCGGAGCATGTACCCCTGGAAGACCATCATGAAGGCGTCTGCAGTGTCGCGGGCGTAGTCGGCGATGAGCGCCTCCTGTTCGGGGGTGCGCTGCGCTGAATTGGGGTTGATTTCGTGTAGAACGCTGAGCTGTTCGGCTGCCCAGGGGGTGAGGGTCTTTACGATGATGCCCTGCAATAGAGGCATGGTGTCTGCGGTTGCCCTGGCGATTTCGGGTGCGTGGAGCGATCCGGCGCGGATGCGCAGCATGGCGGAGAAATTGTCGTTTACCAGCTGGTTCGTGTGGATGGTTTCGAGAATATCCTGGGGGCCTGCGCCTTCGGGGAGTGTTTCGTAGAGCTCCTTGACGTTGTTGAGGCGCTCGTTGATGGCGGTGATGAGGATGTCTTCTTTGCCGGAGAAGTGCGAGTAGATGGACCCGGAGGACAGTCCGGAGGCTTTGATGATGTCGCTCATGGAGGTGTTGGTGTAGCCCTTTTCGAGGAAGCAGCTAATGGCGGCTTCGATGATTTGGGCTCGGCGTGCGGCTTTGGTGGCGTCTGTTAGTCGGGGCATGGTTCCAGTCTAGGGGGTGGGGCTAAAGAACGCGTAAACACAACACTGATTCTTTTTGTGACTTTACAAACAAAATAGCTATTTCGTTTGCACTCAGCAAAAATCGAGGGTAGAGTTCTGACTCGTAAACGAAATAAACATTTTGTTTGGAGATTCTTGTGAACAATGAAACTACCACCGCAGTCACCGCAGAGGCAGTGACCGCCGCAGCCCCTGAGCGCTCCTCCTGGCTCAAGGTCATCACCACCTCCGTACTATCATCCTTGGTGGTAGCACTCATCGTCCTAGCTTTCACCTGGCCCACCAAGACCATGGAAGCAAAGAACCTGCCCGTCTCTATCGCAGGCCCCGAGGTGACCGTCAGTCAGTTTGAACAGTCCCTCAAAGACCAAGGTATTGAAACCTTCGACTTGAAGCAGGCATCCTCCCGCAAAGAGGCTGAACAGCAAATCAAGCAGCGCGAAACCTACGGCGCAATCATCTTCACCGAAGGCGCCGCCCCCGAAGTGCTGACCGCACCAGCCGCAAACGCCGCAGCAACCCAGATGCTCAACGGTGTTGCCACCCAGCTGAACGCGCAGATTCAGCAGAAGGCACTCGCCGCCAAGACTGAGGCCCTCACCCAGGCGGTGCAGGAGGGCGGTGAACAGGGTGCGCAGGCCGCCGCCCAGCTGGAGCAGATGAAGGTGCAGGCCGAGCAGGCATCCGCAATGGCGGTGAAGACCACCGTCGTGGTACCCCTGAGTGAGAATGACTCCTCCGGTTCCGGTATCGCTATCTCCGCATTTCCGCTGGTCATTGGCGGTATTCTCGGTGGTTCCTTCTCCGTACTGTGCGTGAACGGCACCTGGCGCCGCTTCGCCACCGCAACCCTGTACTCCGTCATCGGTGGTGCACTGACCGCCCTGATTCTGAGCACCTGGTTCGGTTTCATTCCCGGTGACTTCGCAACCCTGTGGGCTGCGTTCAGCGCAACCTACCTGGCTACCGCGTCCTTCATGATCGGTATGGGCGCCCTGCTGGTTCCCTCCGCTGGCCTGGGTCTGAGCGCCGTGGTGACCATGTTCATTGGTAACCCGATTTCGGGGGCGACTATGCCGAGCGTGTTCCTGCCCGGTGCGTGGGGGCAGATCGGTCAGATGTTGGTGCCGGGTGCATCCTCGACCCTGCTGCGTTCGATTGCGTACTTCCCGGAGGTTGCAACGAGCGACCAGTGGCTGGTGCTCGGTTCCTGGATTGCGTTCGGTCTGCTCGCCGGTGTCATCGGCTGGGCTCTCAAGGAGCGCCGCACCGCAACGGTGGAGGCATAAGCGCCGCGGGTTAGACCGCCGGTACAACGTAGCCGGCACAATATAGCCGGTGCAACGTAAGAAGGGTGTGTGCCGTGTTCACTGAACACGGCACACACCCTTTCGGCATACCGACTATTACCGGCTGCTATTCGCTGTTACTGGTTGTCGAGGACGTACTGTTTGAACTGCTCGTCCCGGCGCTTGAATTCCTTGAGCTCATTCTCCAGGGCAGCCTGGTTCTTGGCGACGAGCGGCTTCTGGTACTGCGCCTCCAGGTCGTAGAGCTTCTGCGAACGGCCTACATCCTGATTGCACTGCGCCTGGATGACGGCGATTCGAATTTCCTCTTCTGAGGGGGTGGTGCTCTGAGGAATGTTCTTTTCTTCCTTGACGGTCACCTCACTATCGGGGGTGAGGCCCTTGTCCTTGACGCATCGCTTCCATTCGTCGTCGAGGGATTTTTTGAGCTGTCGATCGCCTGCGGCGTTTCGAACATCGGTTTCCACACGCCTATACGTGGCGGAGCCGAATGGTATCTCTCCAATTTGCTTCATCTCTTCGCTGGCGCGTTGATAGCATTCGGTGCTGACATCCTTCCCAGGGTCGGATGAGGGTACAGGGGAGGACAGATCCAGCGTATTCGAGTCTTCGCGCTCGTGGAGGCCGTATTTTTGGGCGTGCTCAACGTTCCAGATTCCGTAGGTCCTGCCGAAGTTCCTGCCGGATCCCTCGGTGCGGACAAACATCTTGTAGTGCTGCCCGTGTTCGGCAAAGCACTTTTTACGGGCGAGCTCAAGGGCCTTGGTGAAGTATTCGTCCTTGCCGTCGGTGTTGTAAGCGTCCAGGGGTAGGATTACCTGGTCATTTTCTGCGTCGAAAATCGCGCGGGCGCTTTCGTCCTTCTCCAACGTGGGACCGAAAGAGCAAGAGGACAGCACAGTGCTGATGAGGGCAGCCGCCAGGAGCTTTTTCAAAGCTGACATGGTGTACATCCAATCTGTTACGGGGAGCCCGTGGCGTCGCGGCCACAACCCCCCCCCCGTAGACCACGCGAACTAGGTGGCCTTGAGAACACTTCTTGAGAAGGTGACTTAACAATACCCCTAGTGGATGCGGGTTTGTGCTCAATAGGCTGGTGCGTGCAGCAGAAAATTTTCTGCCGCTTGGCGGGTTTGGTGCCGGTTGCGGATTTGCCCGGTGAGATTACGGTGAGATTGCGCAGGATAGGTGGGCGCACCTGATTTGGTGCCCCGCCCGCCTCGCGCCACAATGAACACATGACCGCAGAAGACACCACCACACTAACCAGCGCCAGGCTCGACCTCTGGCTCTGGTCAGTGCGCATCTTTAAAACCCGCTCCCTCGCCGCCGATGAATGCAAAGGCGGCCACGTGCGCGTCAACGACGCCCCCGCCAAACCCTCCCAAAAACTCAAAAAAGGCGACATCGTCAAGGTCCGCTACCCCGGCTGGGAACGAGTCTTCAAAGTCGAAAAACTCCTCGTCAAACGCGTAGGGGCACCCATCGCCGTCACCTGCTACGAAGACCTCTCCGGCCCGCGCCCCGCCTACCTCTCCATGCCTCCGGTCGCCAAACGCGAACGAGGCAGCGGCCGCCCCACCAAGAAGGAACGCCGCGCCCTCGACGAACTGCGCGGCCGAGGCACCTAAAGCGCATCTCGCACGCCTATCTCGCAGAGTGCACCCCGCCCCGCGCGCAGGCACCCGCCGCGGCGGCGGGGAGTAGCCTAGAAGGATGAGCACACAGAAGCACCCGAACAACGCGTCCGGTCAGAACGCCGTGAACCCCAGCGCCAATGCCGGCGCCAACACCGCCGAGCCTTCGCTGAACCGGCGCATCCTCGCACTCGCCGTACCCGCCTTCGGTGCGCTCATCGCCGAACCCATCTTCGTGCTCACCGACTCCGCCCTCATCGGCCAACTCGGCAAGGCAGAACTCGCGGGCATGAGCATCGCCGCCACGCTTGTCACCACGGTCGTGGGCCTCATGAACTTCCTCGCCTACTCCGTCACGCCTGCCGTGGCGCGCGCCTTCGGCGAGAAGAACCTGCGCCGCGCCTGGCAGATCGGCGTGGACGGCGTGTGGGTCGCCTTCGGCCTCGGCATGCTCCTCATGATCGCCGGATACGCCTTCGCAGACCCGCTGCTGCGCGGCCTCGGCGCGACCGACGAAACCATGAGCTACGCCCTCGACTACCTGCACCACTCGCTGTGGGGTATTCCGCCGATGATGATTATCCTCGCGCAGGTCGGCACGCTCCGCGGGCTGCAAGACACCGTCACCCCGCTCAAAGTCGCCACAGTCGGCACGCTCGTAAACATTGTGCTGAACTGGCTGCTCATCTACCCGGTCGGCTGGGGCGTTGCCGGTTCGGCGACCGGCACCTCCCTCACCCAGTGGGGCATGGCTGCCGCGCTCGGTGTGGTCATGATGCGCGGCACCCGCGAACACGCCGTCCCCTGGGCACCCGACACGACCGGCATGCGTTCGGTGCTCTCGCTCGGCTCCTGGCTCATGCTGCGCACCCTGTCCATGCGCATCGCCTCCCTGCTGACCGTGTTCGTCGTGGCACGATTCGGCACCGAACACACCGCCGCCTACCAGCTCGGCATGGGCGTATTTAACCTTTTCCTCTACGCCCTGGACTCCCTCGCCATCGCCGCCCAGGCGCTACTCGGCAAGGAACTCGGCGAACGCGACCTCAACGTAGAATCCGAGCGTGCAAAGGTGCGCCAGCTGAAAAACCGGCTGCTCCGCATGAGCCTCATCTACGGCGTCATCACCGGCCTGATCTGCCCGCTCATCGGCTTCTGCGGCTCCTGGATTTTCACCAAGGACGCGCAGGTGGCGTTCCTCTTCACCATCGCCACCGTCATCATTGCGCTCGGCCAGCCCATCGCCGCGTACGTGTTCACCTTGGACGGCATCCTCATGGGCGCGCAGGACGTGAAATACCTGGCGATTGGCTGTTTCATCATGCTGGTGATGTACGTGCCCGTCATGCTAGGCCTGCACTGGGCGGTCGGCAACGGCACCATGGATGCGCTCGCCGGGTATTGCGGCTTGTGGGCGGCTTATATTCTGTACTTCCAGGGAATCCGCGCGGTCATTTTCGGTCGCCGCGCCCGCTCGGATGTGTGGATGAAAGCCGGTGCCTAAACCCCTCGAGCCTGGTTGCTTCGAACCTGACTGCTTCGAACATACGTGCTTTGGGCGTAATGGCTCACAATTAGACCGCCCGTACCCTCCGCAGGTGTAGCATGACAGGGTATTGAAACCCTCATGCAAAGGATGAAACCGTGACCGTAACCCGCGAAGAAGCCCTCGAAATTTTCGCCCGCCGCCGCGCAACCCGCGCCTACGACCCCGACCGCCGCATCAGCGACGAAGACTTCGCCGCAATCCTCGAATTTGCGCGTCTGTCGCCCAGCTCCGTCGGCACCGAGCCGTGGAAGTTCCTGGTCATCCAGGACCCCGAACTGCGCGAAAAGCTCAAGCCGATCGCATGGGGCATGGCTGGCGCCCTTGACGATGCAAGCCACCTGGTCGTACTGCTGGCGAAGAAGGGTCTGCGCTACGACACCCCGTGGATGCGCCGCACTCTCGAAAGCCGCAACCTCACCGAAGAGCAGATGGAGGCCGCACTCGAGCGCTACGGCAACTTCCAGAAGAACGACATGAAGGTCCTGGAAAGCGACCGCGCGCTCTTCGACTGGGCCTCCAAGCAGACCTACATCGCCCTGGGCAACATGATGACCGGCGCCGCAATGCTCGGCATCGACTCCTGCCCCGTTGAGGGTATGAACTACGAAGCAGTGAACGAGCTGCTCGCTTCTGCCGACCTGTTCGACCCGGAAGAGTACGGCGTATCCGTGGCTGTGACCTTCGGTTACCGTGCCCATGAAATCGCGCCGAAGAGCCGCCGCTCCATCGAGGACCTGGTGACCTGGGCGTAGGGTTCTGCCGGGCTTGCGGCGAGGTTTTCTTGCCGGGTTTTTAGGCTCGGGCTGTTGAGCTTGGGCTTTCGGGCTCGGGCTTTCGGGTGGGGCGTTTGAGCTAGGTGTTCAAGCCGCCGCCCGTGAAAACTAAATATAAAGAAATGCACCGCCTTTACACGGGCGGTGCATTTCTTTATATCTTTTACCGTGCGAAAAGCACGGCGAGATATGCTTTTGAATTTTTCGTTTGAAATCGCGCGGTTTGAAATCGCACGCGGCAATTCATTCTGTACAACGGCAGGGCGCTACTTCCTAAACGCCGTCAGACGCATAGAATTCAGCACCACAAACACCGAACTAAACGCCATAGCCGCACCCGCAATCATCGGGTTCAGCAGGCCCGCCACGGCGACCGGAATAGCCACCGTATTGTAGGCGAACGCCCAGAATAGGTTCGACTTAATGGTGCGCAGCGTAGCGCGGGAGAGGCGCAGCGCCGTCACCACCGAGGCAATATCCGAGCGGGTCAGCACAATATCGGCAGCCTCCGCGGCAACGTCCGTGCCCGAACCCATCGCAATGCCCAGCTCCGCAAGAGCCAGCGCCGGGGCGTCATTCACGCCGTCGCCGACCATCGCCACGCGGTGACCGGCCTCCTGCAGCTGGCGCACCACCTGCGACTTACCCTCCGGGGTCACGCCGGCGTACACGTTCTCAGCCGAAATGCCGACCTGCGAGGCGACCGCCTGCGCAACCTGCGGGGCGTCACCGGTGAGCAGGATCGGCTCCAGGCCGAGCTCACGCAGCTGTGCCATGGTCTCTGCAGCCTCCGGCTTGGGGGTGTCGGCAACCGAAATCATGCCGACCGGCTGCAGAGAGGAGGTGGTGTTCGGGGCCTCATCAGGTGCCTCACCGCGGGCAACCACCACGGTCGTCAGACCCGCCCGGCGAGCCTGATCCAGCAGAGCCAACTGGCCCTCACTCAGCTGCGCACCTGCCGCCTGCAGGTACTCGGGAGTACCCACAACAACCAGTCGGGAGGCGCCATTCTCGGTGCTTTCCTTGGCATCGTCACCCGCGCCGCTCAGCACGCCGCGCACGCCTCCGGGAACACCCTCAAAGTCGCTCACGCTCGGTGCCGAAGCACCCTCAGCAAGTACGCCCTGTTCGCGGGCAAAACCGGCAATTGCGCGGGCAATCGGGTGCTCGCTCAGCGCCTCCACGGCGGCTGCATCACGCAGAACAGACAGGGAACGCTCGTTCTTGGAACCGGCGGAATCCGGCGAAATACCGGCCAGGTCACCCGCCGACTCGTAGTCACCAAAGGTGCCGTAGAACGCCACGGACATCTCGCCGGTCGTCACGGTACCGGTCTTATCCAGCACCACGCGATCAACCGTGCTCGTCGCCTCCAGCACCTGAGCATTACGAATCAAAATGCCCAACTGCCAGCCGCGACCCGTACCCGCCAGCAGAGCCGTCGGAGTCGCCAAGCCCAGGGCGCACGGGCACGCCACCACCAGCACCGACACCGCCGCGTTGAACGCCGCCGCACCGTCACCGGACACCAGCCACCAGCCGACCAGAGTCAGCGCCGAAATCGTCAAAATCACCGGTACAAACACCGCAGAAACACGGTCCGCCAGGCGAGCAATAGGAGCCTTCGTCTCCTGCGCGCTCGCCACCAGCTCACCCATCTTCGCCAGGGTCGTCTCGGCGCCCACGCGGGTGGCGCGCACCGTCAACGAACCCGAAGTGTTCACCGTGGCACCCGTGACCGTATCGCCCGGATGCACCTCCACCGGCACAGACTCGCCGGTCAGCAGGGACGCATCCACCGCGGAGGTACCCTCGACCACCACGCCGTCCGTGGCAATCTTCTCACCCGGGCGCACCAAGAACAGGTCATCCGGCATGAGGTCCTCCACCGGAACCTGAACCTGCTTCGTCACGCCCTGCTTATCGGTGCGCAGCAGAGTCGCCTCCTTCGCACCCATACTCAGCAGGGTGCGCAGCGCCTCCGAAGAACGATTGCGAGTACGGTGCTCAATCGCGCGACCAATCAGCAGGAACAGCGTCACCATGGACGCCGAATCAAAATACAGCGGCGCATGGTTGCCGGTAAACATCGACCAGAAACTACCGCCCGTATGATGCGCATGCGCCGTCAACGCCGGGTTCATGAGCAGCTGTGCCAGCGAATAGAAATACGCCACGACCACACCGAGAGACACGAGCGTATCCATCGTGGACGAGCCATGACGCGCATTAATGAGCGCCGCACGATGGAACGGCGCAGCACACCAAAACGCGACCGGCGCAGTCAGAACCGCCACAACCCAACCCCAATTCGGGAACTGGAACGACGGGAACATCGAAATCAAGAAAATCGGCACACCCAAAATCGCCGCATAAATAATGCGGTCAGTGAAGCCGCCGTTCATGCTCGGGGTGCTGTGCTGGTTGCCGCCGCCGGATGCGCTCGCGTTCGTTCCAGCGCCCGCGCGTGGCCCGTTCTTGAGGTGCGCCGTGTAGCCGGCATTGTTGATGGTCTCAACGATCTGCTCGTCGCTCACACCCTCGGGTACGATGACGCGCGCCGACTCCAGTGGCAGGTTCACCGCCGGGTCAACGCCGGGGATTTTGCGGAGCTTACGCTCCACGCGACCCACGCAGGATGCGCAGGTCATACCCTGAATATCCACGTGGATGATTCGGGTTGACTCCGTTGATTTTACGGTCGTTCCGGCGGAATTAAAAAGAGAGCGCTCACTCTGTAACGAGGGCTCACGGGTGGTTAGTGAAGGCTGTGTAGAAGACACAATACTTCCTCAAAACTCAAAAACGGGAGGGTAGAAAAAGGTACACACCAAGCCGGGGGAGGGGCCCCGAAGGACCCCGCCCCGGGCGGTGTTTGGTGCAGTATCAGGGGTGCAGCGTCGAGCGCGCGCGGGCGAAAGCTGCGGGTAAAACTGCGAGGCTGTAAACGCGGCGGCGAGAGTAAAGCTGCGGCGGCTCAGTGGTCGCCGGGCAGCCCATCCGGCCTGCTCGTATGCGGACGAATACCGGTCACCTTCGCGCCGCGATCAGACACACCGTAGGCACGCTTCACGGCAGCCCGCGGGAACGGCGAAGCGTTCGCCTTCTCGCGCGCTTTCACGCCCTGCTCGTGCTCGGCGGAACGCTTATTCGCGCTCGTGCCGCTGCGTCGCGCGGCGCCGGGCGCATCCTCACGCGCCGTATATTCGGGGCTCTGCTTCACCCACGAATCGACCAGCGCCGCATCCAGATTCATCTGCCTGGCCACGCGGGTGATCGCGTCGCGCAGGTGCATGTTTTCGGTGCCGACAAGGGTGCGGACCGCGCCAACAACCATCGCAATGTACTGCGGAGGGTAAGCCATGATGACTCCTAATCGAGCCGGCAGTCGCGCTAGACGGCGGGGGTGAAGCCAGCCTCTACGATAGCGTCTGCAACAGCCTGGGTGTTGAGGGTGCCCTCGTGCTCAATGGTCACGGTGGAGACGCCGTCCTTGACGACGTCCACGGTCACGCCGGTCACGCCGGGAACTTCGCTGACCTCTTCGCTGACGCTCATAGCGCAGTGGTTGCAGGTCAGGCCGGTTGCCTTAACGGTGGTGGTGCTCATGATGATTTCCTTTCGGTAATGGGTTGAAAACTTGGGTCCGCCTGGTGTTTAGGTGCGGGGCGTTTAGCTGCGCATGAGGCGGGAGATCGCGGCGGTTGCCTCTTTGACCTTGGCCTCTGCGATGGTCGGGTCGCCGGTGCGTTCGGATTCGACGGCGGCTCCGGTCACGCAGTGGCCGATGTGCTCTTCGAGCAGGTTCAGGGAGACGGCGTGGAGCGCCTTGGAGACCGCGGCAACCTGGGTGAGGATGTCGATGCAGTACTTGTCTTCGTCGACCATGCGGGCGATGCCGCGGACCTGTCCTTCGATGCGGCGCAGGCGCTTGAGGTGCGCCTCTTTGTTGGAGGCGTAACCGTACTGGGTTTCGGGCGCCTCGCCGTTGCAGCATACGCCGGTGTGCGCCTCGGTGGGCTCCTCAATGGGTTTTTCAGTGGGGGCGCCGGATGTGGTGCTGACCTGGGCGGATGTGCTGTGGCAGCACTGGTTGCTAGTGGTTTCCATGACTCCATTGTATACCCTAGGGGGGTATACCGCAAGGGGGTGTTACGGATTGTTACGCGGTATGGGTGCGGGGGCTTGTCGATAGGGGGATTCTTCGATAGGTTACGGCCCTTTCGATAGGTTAGTGTCTTCACTGCGGGTTAAAGACCCACGGCGAAGACACTAACCTATCGAAAACCTCGGTCTAAAAAGCAGGCGGCCCCGGATGCGCCAGGTAGGAGGTAGTCAGGAGCCGGTTATGGTTTAGCTTTTTTGGTGGCGGGTTAGTGACTTCAGGCTGGGGTTTTAACTATTACCAAAGACGCTAAGTCATGACTGAAATTGCTACGTCATGACCGAATTTTTACCCGTGTGGAGGCGCTGCCTCTGCGAATTTGTGCCATGGTTTAGCGTCTTCTGCCATGGTTTTTAACTACGACCAAAGACACTAACCTATGGTCGAAATTTTAGACACATAAAAAGCAGACGGCCCTGAATGTTCAAACATTCGGGGCCGTCTGCTGCGGTTATCTATATATTGGGTCAGAACTGGTTTACATATCGGGCCAGTCACGGTGTAGCGAATATTCCGTGTCCCCGTCGCCATTGTCGTTCAGATGCCAGCGCTGACCGGTACGAATATCGGCCTTGCGTAGGCGCGGGTTCGGGTTATCCTTCTTGCCCATCGTTGGGTCGTTCTTGCAGCCCCAGCGAGTGTCGTCGTAGCTGCAGTCACCCGCCACGCGGCCCACATCAACCCACCAGACACGCACCAGCAACGGATCACTGGTCGCCTGCGGAGTCACCTCCATCATCTGCCACGGGCCACCATCCACGCGGAAACGAGCCGTGTAATGCACGGTCGCGTACGCGTGGAAGTTACCGGAACGCTGGTAAGCGTAGCTGGTATCCGTTTGACGCGGACGCTCACGAGGGTAGGTGGTGACCGGTTTGCCCGCGGTGTAGTTGGTGGCAGTATCGCCGTTGCCGTACTCGATGACATAGGAGGAGGGCATGAGCTCAATTTCGACGTGTCCGGCGAGCATGTCTGCTTCGAGGCGGTAGGGTCCTCCGTCATCGACGTAGAAGTTGATCTGGTCGCCCTTGTAGACGTTGGGGTCGCCTTCTGCTCGGCCAGTGCCTGCGGGATTGTTATAGGACTGGTGCAGGGTTGGCTTGCCCGGCTCTAGGGACTCTGCAGCATGGCGAATTTCCGTCATAACTTCTTCGTAGGTCGGGCCGGTGGGGCCGGGGCTGTCGGCACTGGTGAGGGTGCGGGTATTGTTCGGGATGCAACTAGCAGAGGAAGGGCTTCGGGGACTTCCGTGATCTACAGGAATGCCAGATTCAAGCGACATATTTGTGAACTTGAATGTTCCTATTCTTCCGTCTTTGGTTGTGCATGACATAATATTGGGATTTTCGTTGGCGTAGGTAACTTTTACGCCGTTTCCCTGATTTACCGTGGAATAAGTATATTGTTGCTGAATTTCCTGGTTGGCATTATCTGCACCTGTATTTTTCTCATCGTAACCATCTTGACTGCCTCGCGAAGTAGTTGTTTCAACTTCGATTTGGCAAACTTTAGCTGATGTGTCAGAACAAGGCGCAGTAATAACGTATGCATCAACGTTAGTGGTACCGCAAAATCCTAGAATGCAAGATAGAGAAAAAATCCCACTGCATTTTATTATTTTTTTCATTATTTTAGTCTTCTACCTGTTCGTAACCGATAATTTTCCATGAAGAATCAGAATACTTAAACTCAAATTTCCAGGTGTCATTATCCTTCTGGATATTTCGGTTTCGGTGCCATTCTCCGGTAGGCTCCACAAGAGTTATATAATTCCACTCGCGATATGCCTTCCAAAAATAGGTTTCCCCATCCTCAGACCACGGATTTCCATCAGCAACATAGTTGTCAATGCCATCAATAATCCACCCGCCGCGCTTATACAAGTCCTCAAAGCTCTTATATCCCTTAAGTTCACTTTCAAAATTACTGGAAATGTATTTTCGGGATTCCGTAAAATCGCCTACTTGAATTCCGTAATTAGTCCATTTCACCCAAGCATCCATCGTCTTACGGATACCTTCAATAGACTTCTCACGATAGCCCTCTTCAGGGGCGTTAGGCTTCGGCACGTTCTGAGCAGGGCCCTTGCCGTCCGCAGGGCGGTACTCACCATCCGGTGCCTTCGAGCCGCCCGAGTAGCCTCGAACAGTAGACGGGGTTGCGCTTGCCGAAGGCGACTCAGATGCCGCCGCAGATGCCGAGGCAGTTTCACTCGGCACGACGGATGCGGTGGCTGCCGCCTCGCTATTTGCCTGCTGGCCACACGCCGCAAGCAGGGCACCAAGGCCCACAAGTGCGCCGCTGCCCAACAGGGTACGGCGATTGAAAATGGTCGAATCCATAGAAGATACGCTCCTATCGTCGGTGACAGTGTGATATATGTGCATGTCGGGCCGTTATTCACAGGTCACATTGACCACCGGAAGAAAAACAACCCTATAGTGCATCCAGCAATCGCATCAATGCGCTATAGAACACTACAATATCCACCCTACCGCATGTTTGCCGTCGTTTGCATTCTTTTGGGTACAACAGCGACTAAACATCACCATACGAACACCTCAATGCTTTATGCATCAAATAATCTGCACTTGTGGAGGTGCCGCCTCAGCAGAATTTGTGTCATGGTTTAGCGTCTTTGACCATGGTTTTTAACTACGACCAAAGACACTAGCCTATGGCACAAATCCGTAACCCATGACCGAATCTCCGGCTGCGCCAGGTAGGCGAGAGCTGGTTATGGGTTATGCCTTGCCTTTTCGTCGATAGGTTAGTGTCTTCACTGCGGGTTAAAGACCCACGGCGAAGGCACTAACCTATCGAAAACCTCGGTCTAAAAAGCAGGCGGCCCCGGACGCACACATGTATCCGGGGCCGCCTGCTGCGGTTATTTATGACCTACGAGGCAATCTTCGCGATCTGGAACATGGACGCCGGCATCGGTCGGTCCAACGACCAGCGAATATGCATCGGCTTGGAGCCCTCGTGAGAAATGTATTTCACGGTGCCCAGGCACATGTAGGGTTCGGGGCCGAGCCTATTCTCCCTGTGCTGGCGGGCGAAGAGCACGATGCGTCGGCCTCGCTCCTCGTGGTGTTGGAAGAGCTGACCAAGCTGACTTTCGGGGGTTGTCGCGCTCTGCGAATCCCACGCGAACTCGTCAGTGCTGATGGCGTAGTCCTTATACATGGTGGCCGGGGAGAAGTGCTTTTCAGACTTTTCCAACGTCACCAGTAGCGCGGTGGTATTCGTCGGGTCGAAGGGCACAACACCGTTGACCACGCCGCCGGGTACCTTGAAGTTCTCCTCCTGACCACCCAGACCAGCAAACAACTCCTCGCGAGAGTAGTAGGCGTGAGTGCGCAGGGGGACGCCTTCACCCTCAAAGAGCGGCAGGGTGGAGGTGGTATCCGTACCGGCGTTGAAGTTCCAGACGCTCTCCATCTCCTGCAACATGCCGCGGTTCTTGCGCAGAGTTGCCAGGCCCTCGTCGAGGCTGAACTTCTCAGAGGACCCGTCCCACTTGGCCTTTGGCCAGATGGAGAACAGGAGCATCCATGCGTGGCGGCGCTGTTCTTCGGTCATGTCCTGTTCCAGGATGTCGGTGTTCAGTAGCTCCAGGTATGCGTTAATGCGGAACGTGTCGTGCACGTGTGTGAGTGCCTTGACGCGCTTATTCGTCTCGACGGCCACGTTGTCCTGGAAGGGAACCACCAGGTCGGGGTACAGTCCACTCGCGGCCTGGAGGCTGGTCCAGGTCGTTGCAACGGGCTTAGCAACACCGGGCAGGGGCACCTTGCTGCTACGGCCGTAAATCTGCGGCAGTCCCAACCCGTAGCGGTTGATGAAGTCGATGACGGTGGGGCGAATATCGGGTTCCGTGGAGTTTCGGCGCATGTCTTCCAGGTAGCTCTTTGCGGTGTCGATGAGGGCGTTCTGGTTCATGCGTAGGGACTCGCGAATCTTCTTGATGACCTGCTTCTGAGTCAGCTCGTCCAGGTGGAAGTGGCAGCCGGCCGGCAGTTCAGGGCTCTCAATGTCCTGCTCGGTCAGGGTACCCTGTCGTGCAAAGGCGCGGTACTTGCTGTGAATCATGAAGTTCTTGTTCTGGTGTCCCACGAAGTCGAGGACCGTCAGAACAGACTTCAACGGTGCACGGCGCAGACCGCGGCCCAGCTGCTGCAGGAAGAGGGTGAGCGACTGGGTGGGGCGCAGCATCAGGAGGGTGTCGACGCTCGGAATGTCGACGCCCTCGTTGAATAGGTCCACGGTGAAGATCGTGGTCAGCTCGTGCGCTTCGTCTGCAAGGTTTTTCATGACCTCGGCGCGGCGCTCGGCGGAATCCGTACCCACCAAGCAGTCTGCCGGGATTCCTACTTCGTTGAATTTTTGGGCCATGTATTTGGCGTGTTTCACGCTCACGCAGAACCCGAGTGCCTTCATGCGCAGGGGGTTGTCAACCTTCTCGCGTAGCTCCTCCACGATGATGCGCAGGCGGCGTTCGGCCTCGTCCTTGGTGTACAGGTTCTCAAGGGCGTTTTCGTCGTATTGGCCGCTTCGAACGTTGACGCGGCGCAGGTCGGTGCCGTCGGCAATACCGAAGTACTGGAAGGGTACGAGGAGGTGGTCTTCGAGTGCGTCCCACAGGCGGATGGAAGTTGCCACGTAGCCGTCAAAGTACTTGTCAGCAATGTTCACCCCGTCTTCTCGCTCAGGGGTTGCGGTCAGGCCAATAAATTCGCGGGGTTCAAAATAGTTGAAGACTTTGTCCCAGCTGGCGGCCTTAATATGGTGGCATTCGTCCATGACGATGACATCGAAATAGTTCGGTGCATAATTTTCGAGGGCGGCACCCGACAACGTTTGAATGGTCGCAAAAACAGCCTCGTTATATTCAGGCTTTTTACCGCCGGTCAGTAGCTCACCGAAATTACCTTTAAGCATGACGTCGCCGAAAGTGCGGCGCGCCTGGTCAAGGATTTCTTTTCGGTGTGCAATGAAAAGCAGCTTCAGCTTTTTGCCGGACTGCTCGCAGAGGCGCCTGTAGTCGAGGGCGGAGAACACGGTTTTGCCGGTGCCCGTTGCGGCCACGGCGAGGTTGCGGTGACGACCCTTAGAACGAGCGTTCTGCATTTCTTCGAGCATGCGCACCTGATGCGGGAACGGATGCACATCCAGCAGGGACGAGTCGATATCGTACTCCAGGCCCTTGCTCTTACGGCCGGTAATATCGGCCTTGGCTAGGGCGGTATCGAGCTCCTGCTTCTCCTTGTCAGAGGCGGTGTAAGAGGTGAAATCACCGCTCTTCCAGTAGCTTTCAAACAGGCCTTCAAACTGGCGGATCAGGCCGGGTGTAATCGGGTTAGAGATGCGAACATTCCACTCCAGGCCGTCGGTGAGTGCGGCACTGGACAGGTTCGAGCTGCCCACATAGCCGGTGGACATGCCGGTATTGCGGTGGAACAGCCAGGCCTTCGCGTGCAGGCGGGTGCTGTCACCCTGGTAGCTGATTTTCACCTCGGCACCGTACTCTTCAACGAGGCGGTCGATAGCCTTTCGGTCGGTTGCGCCCATGTAAGTGGTGGTAATAATGCGGAAAGGGATACCGCGATTTTTAATAGCTTTAAGCTGCTCACTCAAACTATTAACGCCGGACATTTTAAGAAAAGAACAGAGCAAATCTACACGGTCCGCGCTTTCTAATTCTTTCTGAATTTCAGTATTGAGATTCAGGTCTTTAGAAGTATTCGTCATCAGAGCAACGTCGCTCAGAGGAATATCGGGGCGCGTAGTTTTTGCGTCAGTGAGGGTGAGCTCGCGCATCTGAATTACGTTGCTGTCGTCATCGGTCAGCAACGAATCGTTCTGCTCTTCGGCATCCTGCGGCAGGAGCTCCATCATTCGGTTGATGAGTTCCACCTGGTCTGCGGGGGTTTTGAGGCTTTCGAGGGCGGGGGCCAGCTGGGTGGCGAAGAACTGGGTGAGCAGTTCGGGGATGTTGTAGTCGTCCTTTTGGAGGATTTCTTCCTGCCATTGTGCGCCTTCGGGGATGGTGCGGCCCATAAGCGATGCACTCTTGAGGTGTTCGTACAGTCCCAGGGGGAGAGTTTCGTCAGTCGTGGTCATAGCAGCAGCCTAGCAGCCCGGGCGGTTTGCCGCTGCCTGGGCGGTCACCGGCTCACGGGGCAGGGGTGGTGGAATCCTGTAATTACAAAAATCCAGGTGGCACCAAAACCCCTCCTCGAAAAGCCACATGTGTTTCGAGAAGCCACGTAACATGTTGCTTTTCGAAACACATGTGGCTTCTCGGCGATTAAACTCGGCGCACCAAACACCCCACCCCGCACGCAGAACACACCAGCCCAAACGCTATTGATTCGCATCACACACCGGCGTTCTTAGGTATCCTTGGGGTAACACTCAGACAGAAGCCCGCCCTCCACCTCGAAAGGGGCCGCATGAAAACCTTCTGGACCAACCTACCCCTCACCATCCGCACGGCTGTCATCTTCTGCTACGCCTACGCCGCGGTGCGCATCCTCAACCTCTTCGCTGAGGCAGGCACCGCACCGCTGACCCCGCGCACGCTCCTTGACGGTGCCCTCACCGCCGCGCTCGTCGTCGGCGCTCTCGCCCTGTACCTGGGTAACGCCCTGGGTGCCGCTCTACGCGCCCGGCGAGAAGGCTACGAGCCCCGCCCGGTCGGCATCATCGTCGCCTACGCCCTCTTCGTGGGGGTGTGCACCTACCTTATCTGCCGCCTCATCGCTTACACCGTGGAGGCGGGGCTCACCTGGCTCTTCCCGCCTGCCCTCGATCCGGTGCTGGTCGCGGTGGGTATGGCTGTTCTTGGCGTGATCAACTATGTGCGCCTCGACCGAGCAAATCCCGACCGCCGCACCCGCAAGGACTAACCGGGGAATGGCACTACAAGAAACCCTGTAATTACAAAAAATCTCCCGCACCGGGTGGAGCACACCTCCAAGGCATGCCCCGCCCAGTGCGGGAGATTTCTATATCAACGGAACGCCGCAGCCTTCACGCTACAGCGCCGCGTGCACCTTACAGGCTCTGTGCCTGAATTGCGGTGATCGCAACGGTGTTGATGATGTCCTCAACGGTGGTACCGCGCGACAGGTCGTTCACGGGCTTACGCAGACCCTGCAGAACCGGGCCCACAGCGGCAGCACCCGAAGACTGCTGAACAGCCTTGTAGGTGTTGTTACCGGTGTTCAGGTCGGGGAAGACGAACACGGTAGCCTGACCAGCAACCTCGCTGCCGGGCAACTTGGTCGACGCAATAGACATGTTCGAAGCAGCGTCGTACTGGATCGGGCCCTCAACCGCGAAGTCGGGGTTCGATGCGCGCACGAGCTCGGTTGCCTCACGCACAACGTCCACATCTGCGCCAGCGCCGGAGGTGCCGGTCGAGTAGGACAGCATAGCAACCTTGGGGGTCACGCCGAACTGGCGTGCAGTCTCCGCGGATGCCTTCGCGATGTCGGCGAGCTGCTCTGCGTTGGGGTTCGGGTTCACTGCGCAGTCGCCGTAGACCAGAACGCGGTCTTCCATCAGCATGAGGAAGACGGAGGAGACGATCTTGGTGCCGGGGCGGGTCTTGATGAACTCGAGCGAGGGGCGGATGGTGTTCGCGGTGGTGTTCACAGCACCGGAAACCATGCCGTCGGCGATGCCCTTGTAAACCAGCATGGTGCCGAAGTACGAGGGGTCGGTCATGCGCTCGCGAGCAGCCTCAATGGTGACGCCCTTGTGTGCACGCAGCTCAGCGTAGGTTGCTGCGAAGTCTTCGGTGTACTCGTTGTTTTCGATGTCGATGATACGAACGGTGCTGGGCAGCTCGATACCTTCGGCCTGGCAAATCTCTGCGATCTTGGCGGGGTTACCGAGCAGGATCAGGTCGCAGAAGTCGCGGCGTGCAATGATTTCGGATGCACGCAGGATTCGCACGTCGTAACCCTCAGGCAGGACCACGGAGCGGCGGTTTGCGCGTGCGGTCTCGATGAGGTTGTGCAGGAAGCGCAGCGGGGTCATGGATGCGGGGCGCTCAATTTCGAGGCGTGCGAGCAGCTCGTCCTTGTTGACGTGCTCGTCCCAGCCGCCCATTGCTGCTGCGAGCTTGCGCTGGTGGCCGCTTTCGAGGGCGCCGCGGACGCGGGAGACTGCGCGTGCGGACTTGAAGGTGTCCTTGGTGGTGGACAGCACGGGGAACGGTGCGTTGTCGATGAGGGAGCCGACTGCGGTGTTCTTGCCGGGCAGTGAGTCCAGACCGCCGGTGAGCAGCACGCCGGAGGGTGCGGGGAAGGTCGGTGCCAGTGCGGATGCGAGGGTTGCTGCAACGATGTCTGCACGGTCGCCGGGGACGATAACGAAGTCGCCGTCGACGAACTGGTTCAGGAAGTTGGAGACGTTCATTGCTGCGACCTTGATGCCGTGAATATCGCGGCTGAGGTCTTCTGCCTTGATGCCTTCGGTGTCGAGCTTGAGGGCCTCGGCAACTTCACCGACGGTGGGTGCGTTCAGCTCGGGGATTTCGGGCAGTACGTAGACGGGCAGGTTTGCGTCGCCGCGCTTGACGGACTTCTCGATTTCTTCGCGCAGTTCGGGCTCGGCGCGGCCGACGATGATTGCGAGCAGGTCTGCCTTGGAGGCGAGTAGCTCGGTGCGTGCCACGTCAACGGCGGTGACTGCTTCTTCGACGGTTGCTTCCTGTGCGCCGACGATAGCGACGACGGGCAGGCCCAGGTCGCGTGCAATCTGGACGTTCAGGTCGAATTCGACTGCGAGCGCGTTGGCGGGCAGGTAGACGCCGTCGACGATTACGACGTCGCTGTTTGCTGCGACCTTCTCGTAGGCGGAGACCGCGCGTGCGGAGATTTCTTCGGTGTCGCCTTCTGCGATGAGTGCGAGTGCGTCGGTCATGGAGACTGCGCCGCCGACCTGCTCTTCGGTCAGGCCGAAGTGTTCACGGATGAGGCGTGCCATGGGGTCGTCGGAGATGGTTGCGCCGTCGAAGACGGGGCGGAAGAAGCCGACGCGGTCTGCGCGCTTGATGAGGGAGTCTGCTAGACCCAGGGCTACGAGGGACTTGCCCGAGTTCTGGGACATAGCGGAGAGGTAAAGACCGGTGGTCATTGTTTTACTGTCCTTCTATGCGATGTTCGGCGCTGGGTCCCGCGGTTGCGCAGGGGTGTATGTGCTCCTGTGCGCGGGTGCGTCGAGCTTATAGGTCTCTTCTATCTTAAGGCGTTGTGGGGGTGGCGCCTAACAGGGTGTGCGGTGCGCTGCGTCATGTGGGCGGGCTGTTTCCCTGTTGGGGTGTGTCGTTTAGGGGTTGAGGATGCGCGTGTATCGTACGCTGCGTCCGGGTTCCCAGGAGCCGCGTGCTTGGAAGTACACGCCTTCGTTGCGGTAGCCGAGCCGCTCGTAGAAGGAGAGCGCTCGTTCGTTTTCTGCCATGACCCACAGGTAGGAGTTTTCGTCCGGGTAGATGACGGATTCGTAGAGTGCCTGACCGAGGCCGGTGCCGTGCGTGTGGTTGAGGGTGTACAGGTGCGCGAGTTTGCGGGTGCCTGCGGGCAGTTCGGGGAGGGACTCGGCGCGTTCGAGTTCCCAGGAGGAGGGTTCGCACAGGGAGAGCGCCAGGCCGACCGGCTTATCCCAGTCGATGCGTGCGCCGATGGAGCAGGAGAGCCCGCCGTCGGGGGTCCAGCCGGGCACCTCATAGGCGAAGAAGCCGCGCACGGTGGGGGAGGAGAGGTGGCGGTGGAAGTCTTCGAGGTATTCGTTGCGTTCGGCGCGGTGGCGGGCGGTGAAGCTTTCCCCGAGCGTGTCGAAGTAGATCGGGTCGTAGGTTTGCTCCATGCAGTCCAGCTGCAGGTTGACGTATTTTTCGGCGTCGGTCGGTTCAATTGGTGCGAGCGCGTAGCGGCCCTGACATACAAATCCCATGGGTTCTAGTCTACTCAGCCGGCCCCTGTGAAGGCGGTTCCTTGCGGGTGCGTACGCTAGGGGCGTGAGGGCTGTCGGCTAGTCTAGTGGGTATGGCGAAAAAGAGCAGGGCACCCAAGAAGTCCCAAAACCAGAAGAACCGCATCGACGATACCGAGAACACCCCCGTGCAGGGTGCCGCCGCTGGCGTGTACCCGATTTCTACGGGTGAGGCGGAGCTGGTCCTTGACGGCTACCATGCTGACGGCTGGCTGCTGCTCATTAATGGTGTGCAGTCTTCCCACGTGATTGTGGGTGAGCCTCGCCAGCTGGATTTTGAGTACATGCGCTGGATCGCGGCGGTCGTCTCCTCGCACGTGGAGGAGCACCTGGACGCCGCGAAGCTGCGCATCACCCACCTGGGCGGCGGCGCGTGCTCGATGGCGCGCTATTTCGCTGACCTGTACCCGACCAGCCGCAACACGGTTGTTGAGCTGGATGCCAAGCTCGCCGAGTATGTGCGCGCCTGGTTCGACATCCCCAAGGCGCCGCGCGTGAAGATTCGCGTGGGCGAGGCGGGTGCCGTCACCGCGACCTTCGCGCCCGCATCCCGCGACGTGCTGATTCGTGACGTATTCGCCGGTGACACCACGCCCGAGGCGCTTACCACCGTCGAGTTCACCCGCACCGTCGCCGAGTCGCTGGCACCCGGTGGCCTGTACATCCTGAACTGCGGTGACGGGCCGGCGCTGACCGGTGCCCGCGCCGAGGCGTCCGCCCTGCTTGAGGTGTTCGAGTACGTGTGTATTGTGGCGGATTCGGCAATGTTGAAGGGCCGCCGCCGCGGCAACGTCATTATTGCTGGCTCGCACGCGCCCCTGCCGGAGGCTGGTTCCGTGCAGGCTGCCGCTATCGCCCGTGAGCTCATGGGTGGAGGCGTACCCGCCCAGTACTGGGACACCGCGCGGGTACGCCAGTTCGTGAGGTAGCGGTTTCAGCTGTTGCCTGGATTTTCAGTGGTGGCTTAGGTCTTTCAGTAATGACTTAAGTTTTTCGGTGATAGGTTAGTGACTTCGGTAGGGGTTTTTAACTACCGCCAAAGACCGTAACCTATCACCGAATTCGGCGCCCCCTCCACAGCAGACGCTACTATAGTGGCATGCGATACACCTACCTTGGCCCCTCCGGCACCTTCACCGAATCCGCCCTGCTGAGCGTCCCCGGCGCATCCGACGCCGAACGGATCCCCGCCACCAGCGTGCCCGACGCGCTCGCACGCCTGAACGCGGGCGAGGCGGACGCCGCCATGGTGCCCATCGAAAACTCCGTGGAGGGCGGCGTGAGCGCCACTCTGGACGCTATCGCAGCCAGCGAGGGTGTACGCATCATCCGCGAGGTGCTCGTACCGATCCGCTTCGTGCTGGTCGCCGCGAAGCCCATCAGCATCGAAGACGTCAAGACCATCTCCACCCACTCGCACGCCTGGGCGCAGGTGCGCGGCTGGACGCAGGAGAACGTACCCACCGCCGCCTACCTGCCCGGATCCTCCACCGCCGCGGCGGCTGTCGGCCTGCTCGAAGAGGGCTGCACCTACGATGCGGCAATCTGCTCCCCGGCGCTGCTGAACTACCACCCAGAACTGCATGTGTTGCAGGACAACATCGGCGACAACAAGAACGCCGTGACCCGCTTCGTGCTGCTCTCCCGCACCGCCGACATCCCCGAACCGACCGGCTCCGACAAGACCACCCTGACCGTGCCGCTACCCACCAACCGCGCCGGCGCCCTGCTCGAACTGCTCGAACAGTTCTCCGTGCGCGGTGTGAACCTCTCCCGCATCGAATCGCGCCCCACCGGCGAAGGCATGGGCTCCTACTCGTTCAGCATCGACGCCGACGGCCACATCTACGAGGCACGCATGCGCGACGCTCTGCGCGGCCTGCACCGTGTCTCCCCGACGCTGAAATTCCTCGGCTCCTACCCGCGCGCCGACCACGAAAACACCGAAGTCGACAACATCCACTCCGACGGCTCCTTCGACGCCGCACACGAATGGGTCGAGTCGCTCTTCCCGAACGGCCGCCCCGTACAGCTGCAGCGCCGCTAACAACACCCCGGCGGCACCACAAGCCGCCCGCCGCTAGACACCCCCGCACCTACCCGCGCCCCACCAGCGCAAACCCCGCCCACAACCCACCGCAAGATTAGGTAGGATAAAACAGTGATTGATATTAACCTCCTCCGCGAAAACCCCGACGTCTTCCGCGCCTCCCAGCGAGCACGCGGCAAGGACGAAACCCACGTCGACCGCATCCTCGAAGCCGACACCGCACGCCGCGCACTCATCGGCGAATACGAGACCCTGCGCGCCGAACAGAACGCCTTCGGCAAGACCGTCGCAAAGGCACCCAAGGAAGAAAAGCCCGCCCTCGTCGCACAGGCGAAGGAACTGGCAGCCCGCGTCAACGAAGCAAAGGCAGCCTCCGAAGCGAAAACCGCCGAATACGAGGAACTGATCAGCAGCATCGAAAACCTCATCATCGACGGCGTACCCGTCGGCGGCGAAGACGACTACGTAGTCGTCAAGGAAGTCGGCACCCCCCGCGACTTCACCACCGAAGGCTTCGAACCGCGCGACCACCTCGAAATCGGCGAACTCGTCGACGGCATCGACATGGCACGCGGCGCGAAGGTCTCCGGCGCACGCTTCTACTTCCTCAAGGGCCAGGTAGCACGCTTGGAGCAGGCACTCATGTGGATGGCGCTCGACCTCGCAACCGAGCACGGCTTCACCATGATGACCACCCCCACCCTGGTACGCCCCGAAATCATGAACGGCACCGGCTTCAACGTCAAGCACGACGACGAAATCTACCGCCTCGAACGCGACGACCTGTACCTGGTCGGCACCTCCGAGGTGGCGCTCGCCGGCTACCACACCGACGAAATTCTCGACTTCGAGAAGGGTGCGAAGAAGTACCTGGGCTGGTCCTCCTGCTACCGCCGCGAGGCAGGCTCCGCAGGTAAGGACACCCGCGGCATCATTCGCGTGCACCAGTTCAACAAGGCTGAAATGTTCGTCTACTGCCCCGTCGAGCAGGCAGAAGAGATGCACGAGAAGCTGCTGTCCCTCGAAGAGGAAATGCTGCAGCGCTGCGGCCTCGCATACCGCGTGATTGACACCGCCGCAGGCGACCTGGGCACCTCCGCCGCCCGCAAGTTCGACTGCGAGGCGTGGGTCCCCACCCAGGGCACCTACCGCGAGCTGACCTCCACCTCGAACTGCACCACCTACCAGGCGCGCCGCCTGAACATCCGCGAGCGCACCCCGGACACCGTGGACGAGGCAGGTAACGTGCGTAAGGGCCGCACCCGCTCCGTAGCGACCCTGAACGGTACCCTGGCGACGACTCGCTGGGTGGTTGCCATCCTGGAGACTCACCAGCAGGCTGATGGTTCTGTGCGTATCCCGGAGGCACTGCGCCCGTACATGGGTGGCGCTGAGGTCATCCCGGCAGTAGCTGCTGAGTAAGGGATTGCCCGTCCGCTAAGGCGTATCAAAACCAGCTGAAAAACCCGCTCACCGCGTAAACGGTGGGCGGGTTTTCGCGTATCCCGGTAGTCTAAGAACTATGCCTCTTTACCGTAAACTCCTTGGTGTTTCTGCGGCGGCGGCTCTGACCGCCTCCGTCACTCGTGCCCGCCGTGAAGCGCGCCGACGCGCTATCGAACTGGGCGCGCCCTTCGGCGTTCTGCCGACCCTACCCACCGGTGAGGCGCAGCGCGTGGGCGTGGTGTACAACCCGAGTAAGCCTGGCGTTGCGGCGGCTATCGAGATTCTGGAACGTACTCTCGCGGCGAACGGCCACCCGCAGGCGCTGGTGCGCACCACCCGCGTGGACGAGCCCGGTTCTGAGGCTGCCCGCGAGCTGATCGCTGAGGGTGTTGACCTGCTGATCGCTGCCGGTGGTGACGGTACGGTGCGTGCTGTGGCGGCGGCGCTGGCGCATCATGAGGGGCGCAAGCCGCGCCTGGGTATTCTGCCGATGGGTACCGGTAACCTGCTGGCGCGTAACCTGTATATTCCGGTGAGTGACGTGGCGGCGTGCGTGAATATTGCGCTCAACGGTGCAGGTCAGGCCGTTGATGCGATTGAGATGACGACGACGAGCACCCCCGGCGAAGAAACCGAACACACGTTCTTTGTAATGAGTGGTGCCGGCTTTGATGCGCTCGTCATGAATGATACGAACGAGGATATTAAGGCGAAGTTCGGCTGGGTTGCGTACGTGCAGTCCGGCATGAAGCACATGCTGGGCAGGTCGCACCCGGTGCGTATTAGCGTGGACGGTGGGGAGCCTCGTACTCTGCCGATGCGGTCGGTGCTGATCGCGAATTGTGGCCGCCTGCAGGGTGGTATTCGCCTGGCGGATATGACGGATGTGCACGACGGTAATCTTGAGGTGATTGTGGCATCGCCGCGTGACCTGGTGGAGTGGGGGCTGCTGATGGCGAAGGTTACGCGCCGCACGATTTTGGGTTCGCCGCGCATTGAGCTGCCGGTGATTCGCCACCTGGTGGGGTCTGAGGTGGTGTTGGAGTTCCCGGATGGTGCGCAGCCGGTTGAGGTGGATGGTGACCCGGCACCGTCGGCGTACCGCATTAGCGCGCGCGTGCTGCCTGCCGCCGTAGAGGTGGCGGTCCACCCCGAGGTGCTCTAGCGGGCGTGGTGAAGGTGCTGGGGGAGAGGCTGGCACCACCCCCGAATCACCTATATGTGACCTGGATTATGAAAAAAATCGCGGATTTTTTCACTATTTCCTGAAAATTGGGAAGATAATGAAAAAAACCGCGATTTTTTACACCATCAAGGAGGGCACAGGTGAACACCACCGGCACAAGGTACCGCACCCTCAAAAGCATCTTTCACGAACGCGGCAAAGCCGCCGTACAGGCGGAACTGCAGGCACGCCGTAGCGGCCACTCCACCTACCTCCTCAACGAATTCACGGTAGGGGAGCACCCCCTGTTCTACCTGGCAGACCGCACCGCGCTCGCAGCCTTTGAACGCATTATGCGCCGTGAACGGCACATCGAACAGCTGAGCTCCCAACTGCCCAGCATCGCCATGCAAAGCTACCTACTCGACCTGGCAGTACGCAGCATCGTGGCGTCCGACCGTATCGAAGGCGTGCACACCACGCGCCAGCTCATCTCTGAGGCGCTCACCTCCGGCGACAGCGAGGACCCCCGCGCTAAGCGCGCCGTCGAATTCGTGAACCTCCTCAAGGACCTGGGGGCAGGACGCCCACCCGCCACAGTCGAGCAGGTGCGCAGCCTCTACGACACGCTACTCGAAGGGCACCTCGCGGAAGAAGACCGCCCAGACGGGGCTCTATTCCGCACCAAACCCGTGGTTATTCACGACAACACCCGCGAAATTCACCGCGCCCCCGGCAGCGAAGCAACCATCACCGCCAACGTGCAGGCGGCGCTCAACCACGCCCTCGACCCGAACGTGCCGGCGCTATTCTCCGCAATCGCCACGCATTTCATGGTGGAGTACACGCACCCTTTCTACGACGGCAATGGACGATTTGGCAGGTACCTTCTTGCTTCCCATATGGTGCAGGTACTCAGCCACTTGACGGCGCTTACTCTGCCGAGCACGCTTAACCTCCATAAAGAGCGTTACTACAAAGCGTTTTCTGATGCTGAGGAGTCACTCAACTACGGTGAAGTAACTACTTTTTTGCATGCCTTCCTTGAACTGATTGAGAAGGCACAGGAATACCTAGAAAAGGAGCTGGCGACCCGCTATGGGGCACTGGTATCGCTGAATGAGCGTATTAATAAGTTGCATCAGGATCGTGAGTGGTTGAGGGATAAAGCAGAGAAAAGTCAGAAGAAGGTGGGTTACATGCTTGAGCTTCTGCATCTGTTAGGGCAAGCCAGTATTTTCCGTGCGCCGATTGCGCCTACCTCGAGCGAGCTGCAGGAGGCGCTGGGGGTTACGGCGCCGACTCTGCGCGATAGGCTCAAACTGCTGCAGGGGCTTGGGCTTGTTGAGGGCGTGAAGGCTGGCCGTACGATGCGCTGGTCCCTCACCGAGGCGGGAACCGCCCTGCTGGGCTTGCCCGCCGTTGATGACGACGAAGAATAGCCCACGAGCATAAGAAACAGGGGAGGGGCCGCACCAGAGTGCGTCCCCTCCCCTGAGCTGTAGTTAAACAGAAAAGGCACCCCTTGAGGGTGCCTTCATGCGTCAGGATCGCCAAGAACGGCCGGAGTCCTCCAGCTTTCATATCTTGGCGCCTTCATCCCTGGGCCCCGGAGGGCGGTAACTATCGTTTTATCCTGACAACCCCCACTATACGGAGGTTATACCTACCCCCGCAACCGTTTCAGTCATGCGCGGGGATGAGCCCAGCATACTTAGCGTCCCAGCGCACATCTCCAGGTTTTCCCGTATACGCGGGGATGAGCCTTATTTATACTCTTACCGGCGGCCCCGGAGGAAATTTTCCCCGCGTGTGTGGGGATGTGTGTGGGGATGAGCCCGACAGACACGCTTATATGTTGGATTTTGGTCACATTATTGTATATTTGTCCCGTACCCAATTTCGGTGCATGCCCGAGAAGGCAGCATCTCAGCCGACGTTGGCTGTTCATTATAGACTGCATCACACAGTGCTTACATCGAATTTGGCTCGAGTTGTGAAGTCAATGGGGGATCTTCAAGAGGCGGAGCGACTGTTCAGAGAGGCCATCGCGATGGACCCAGAGTTTCGCCGAATACCACCAGGATTTCGCGTCGTTCTTGAGCGATATGGGCCGTTTTGAGGAAGCAGCGGTAGAGGCAGGACGCACGGTTGAGCTCGAACCGAGCATAGATGTCCAGGTAGCTCTCAACGACCTAGCTCTCAACGACCTCCAAGCCCGTTTTCCGAACGACGAACTTATTAACGAGGCCGTACACCTGAACTCGAATACCGAATGACTGGAAACATAATGGTGATCAATCACAAGCGACGGGGCGAAGCACAGAGCGCTCTTAGCCTGCATCTGAGAGACATGCCCATCGAACACTTGTATGCGCGCTATCAAAGGATAGCGCGGAACCTGCCGAGACGGATTCGCTGGCTTGCTTTGGTATTCGCGCCAACGAGCACGAGTTTCACCGTCTTCACCGCTGGCCTACTGAATGTTGCAGGGGCTCTGATGATTACGGCAGGTATCGGCCGGGTAACGTCAGGTGAGAGGACCCCAGGCAGTGCTATTTGGTTACTCATCTTCGCTTTCCTGGCTGAAAGCCTAGGGTACTGGGTGAAGGAACGCCAAGAGCTTATTCTCACGATCGCGGTTCGACAGCTCACATACCGCCGTTTCCGGGACATCTTTAGTAGGTCATCCCATCCGCCGGAAGCTCACGGGCATGTTCTCACATACCCAGGACAGATCAGCCAGTTTGCCTTCGTTGTTGATTTCGCCGTTTCAACCGTTCAGATTATTGCCTTTCTCGCGGCTTCGCTCGCGCTATATGGTGCAAGCGGCGCCATCGCTGCGTTGCTCATCACTGGATTGGTATTCGTCAGCGTCCGTCTCATCAACTTGGTGGGCCGACTATGGGAACAGTACGTCGCTCTAGAGGGAGAGCGTAGGCAGTGGATCCAGCGTGTAGCAAACGCGATGCCTCGAGGGCAAAGCATCCCCAGCTGGGGTACCGCCCTGGACAAGGTCGCTAGCATCCGAAACACCGAAGAGCATCTTCTGCGCAGACGGGTCCCGTTGCAGGTCCTGAATGGATTCCTTGAACGGGGAGCACTAACTGCGGTGCTCGCTGTGGTTGCGGTTCTCGGCGCGTGGCTCTGGCCATCCGCTAATTTCGGTATTGGAATTATTTTGGCAGCCCGCTACCTGTACGCAGCGGTGCAGAACAACATCGTAAACTATCGGGTTATTCGGCTCGCTGTGCCAATGATGCGTGAGCTCGACAAGCTCGAGTCGTCTCCAAATTGCACGGTTAAACAGCAGGACTGGGTGGGGCAGCCTTCAAACTCTAGAGAGGTGCTTGCAGCTACGTCTGAGCGCGCTGAAGCATTGCGCACATCCGTGACCACCCCCGATTCTGCTTTCGTACCACGCAACCCGGAAGTGTCCCATTCGGTGTTGTCAGCGTGGCGAGCTTCTGCTTCGCCACATCAGGTATCCCGGTTCACTAGCCTCGCTTTAGGTATGGGGCTCACTGAGGATGTGATCGGGCGGTTCTGGCAAGACGCAACAACCTTGTCGTCAGGAGAGAGACACCGTGCTGCTGTCGCAATCGTTTTGGCAGACAAACCGGACTGGCTAATTTTGGACGATACGTTCGCAGCGCTTGATCCTGTAGCACGTGAAGTGGTTGCCGAGAGGATCTTAGAGTGCGTGCCAACGTGCACACTTCTGGCAAGCTCGGAGGAGTACGTACCGAGTGCCTTCACCCCCGGCAATGATGCGAGGGTAGACCCTCTTGAGTTGCAGGCTCATAGCTCCGGGGCAGCTAAGGAGGCAGATGCTGGTTCGATGGATGTGAGCGAGGGACAGGACCTTCCTGACCCTGAGCCGAAGCGTGCCACATTCCGACGATCGGCCCTGTTGTTGTTTGGACCGCATTTGGTGTGGATTACGTGTGGCGCCCTACTCTTGAGCGGATCCGAAGTTGCTTTTGCATTGACGATTGCTCACAGTGATGGGCTGTCTGCTCAGGTTGCTGGAGTGTCAGCTGCTTGCGCACTGGCAGCAATTGTTGGGTCCGTCATGTTCTTTGGCCCGCTCTACTGGGCTCCCATCGCTAGGCTGAGCGATTTGCACGACCGGGTTATACGCAGGCTCGATCGATTCGCTACTCCTAGAACAAGCGGTGCGGTCATGGGGCGGATGGGTGAAGACTTCTCCGACCTTCAGATGTCGGTGCCTAGCGCCCTGGGTTCGGTATTTATGGTCATTCTACAGACCTTTATGCTCATCGGAGGCGCAGTGGCTGGCGCCCCGCTGTTCATGATTGCTGTGTTGGCGGTAGCACCCCTAGCGATCCTTGCTATGCGTCAGGGTTCAAAGTGGATTCTCCCTGCCTCGACGACGGCTGCCAATCGCCGAGGTGACTTCATCGGGGTGGCTGGTGCCCAGGCTGGCTTACACGCTGCGCCCGTCAGCGCAGGGCTGCGTCGGGCTGGAGAAGAAGCCTACGCTCATTCGGAGGCTGCATACGTCAGTAGCTCGATTCAGTTGGCGAACGCCTACGCACTACGTACAGGACTCATTCAGTTGCTTGTGTCGTCACTGAATGTTTCTGCAGTGGTATTGGCACTGATGGTCGAAGAATCGAACTCAGTGGTTACTCCCGCGGTCGTAATATATTTTGCAGTAACTCTGTCATCTGGCATCCAATCTACGGTGGAGACGCTGCAACAGGTTGGTGTAGTCAGCTTGACTGCGGAGCGTGTTCGGATGCTTGAAGAGTACCGGGCCGACCGTTCTTATCCGACCGTGCGGTCTGCTGACCTGGCTCTGCTTGAGAGCGTTCTTGACTCTGGATGTTCTATGGTTGCCTTGATTGGACCAACTGGCGCGGGGAAGTCCGTCATGCTTGATGCTTTATACCGCCGGTATCCCCAAGGCGAAGTGGTAATCGTACCAGATATCGATCCGTTCGCATCTGAAGCATCGAATTCGAGCGGGCTCATGCTTGCGCGTTCCGTGTTACGTGAAGGCGCTGCCAGGCTTGTGTTGCTTGATGAGACCTTGAAGAGTCTCACTCCGTCAGAGGAGCGCGCTGAGCTCGAATCGATGGCGTGCGCTATCGAGGGCAGCGACAAGCAGGTTGTGATTGTCCTTCACTCGCGCTCTAACCTTGATCGTTTCAAAGAAGTGGTGAATTTAGATGCGTGAGCTGACCCAAGTACTACGTTTTTCTCCAAGAACTATCGAGGACGAAATGCAAATCTATAGGGCCAACCTATAGCCTGGACCGATTCGTCGGTGGCACTTCTGAACGAGTACGGCGCCACACTGTGCACACCTGACCGCGAGGCGACACCGCTGGACTTACCCGAGGCGGATGAGAAAGAAAAGAGCCCACCAACCCTTCGCCTCCTGCCCCCAGTAAAAACCCCCGTTAAAAACACAGCCGGGGCCGTCTCGCACGCAGGCTCGAAAAGTGCGAGAATGGAGCAGAAAAGAAAACTACGAAAGAAGATACTTTCATGCTTATTCTCGTTGTGAACGCCGGTTCTTCCTCCCTGAAGTACCAGGTGCGTGACACCTCCCTGCCCGAGGCAGAGCAGATGCTGACCTCCGGCCTCGTCGAAAACATCGGCACCGACGTGCCCAACCACGAAGTCGCATTCGACATCATGTCCGAGAAGCTCGAGCCCGTCCTGGCAGGCCGTGAGCTGCAGGCAGTCGGCCACCGCGTGGTGCAGGGTGCAGAGAAGTTCACCCACCCCGCCCTGCTCACCGAGGAAGTTGTCCAGCAGATCGACGACCTCTCCCCGCTGGCACCGCTGCACAACCCCGCACACGCTCAGGGCATGCGCGCAGCAATGCACAAGTGGCCCTCCCTGCCGCAGGTTGCTATCTTCGACACCGCGTTCCACTCCACCATGCCCGAAGAAGCATGGCGCTACGCGATCCCCTACGACCTGGCTGACAAGTACAGCATCCGCCGCTACGGCTTCCACGGCACCAGCCACGAGTACGTCTCCCACGTTGCAGCTGACATGCTCGGCATTGCACGCGACGAGTTCAACGGCATCGTTGCTCACCTCGGTAACGGCGCGTCCGTGACCGCTGTGAAGGGCGGCAAGTCCGTCGACACCTCCATGGGCTACACCCCGCTGGCTGGCCTGATCATGGGTACCCGCTCCGGCGACATTGACCCCTCGGCACTGACCACCATCCTGATTCGTGAGGGCATCGACGGTGCACGCCTGGACACCATCCTGAACAAGGAGTCCGGCCTGCTCGCACTGGCTGGCTCCAACGACATGCGTAAGGTCGTTGAGGCTGCACAGTCCGGCGACGAGCGTGCACAGCTCGCACTGGACATGACCTCCTACCGCCTGATGAAGTACATTGGCGGCTACAACCTGGTTGTTGGCGGCGCGCAGGCACTGATCTTCACCGCAGGTATCGGTGAGAACTCCGGCGACTTCCGCAAGCTGGTCCTGGACCGCCTCGGTGCTCTCGGCATCAAGTACAACGAGGAAGAGAACGCTAAGCGTTCCCCCGAGCCGCGCGTGATTTCCACCGAGGATTCCGCAATCAAGGTGCTGGTCATCCCCACCAACGAGGAGAAGGCTATCGCTGAGGCTACCGAGGAACTCGTCAAGAGCCTCTAAGCCCCACGCACCCCGCCGTGTAAGCGGTTGAATATAGACAGTCCGCTGCAGTTCCCGTTCCGTACGGGTGCTGCAGTGGACTTGTTTTTGAGCATCCATTAGAGTAAATGCATATGATTCAACTCACTTTACAATGCAACATTACGCCAATGCAACATGTATTACATATGTATCATTCATCACATTGGGAACAAGAATGAAAGTTAGTTAAAAGTGTGGGTTTAGATGCTGCATAAAGTGTAAACTTATTGCTTGCTTGGGAAAGTTGTGCAAGGGGGGGGTTGAGTGCATTGATCCGCAACATTCCAACATTGATGGCAGTTAAGGTTGAGGGTGAAAAAAGATTGATGATTCTAGGTTAATTCTGTTAGGAATTATTTATCGACCCAAGTTGTTGCACAACAGGGAACAATAAATACAAATTTTTTGTGCTTTCATATAACGAGTGTTCATCGAAAAGAACTGAAGCGGATTTATGGCCGCAAAAGTATTCTAAGAGTGCACTCTGAAGTACACGTTTAAACACACACTGCGATAACTTTTATTTTTGTATTTTATATACAGAAATAAAGTGGATCAATGTGCAAAACTCATTCCAATTGAGAGAGATTTGGTAATGGATATTCACTCGACTAAGAGCCACTCCGAACAAAGTGGAAAGCTGATGGGCCGTCGTACCCTGGTCAAGGGTGCAGCATGGGCAACGCCCGTTGTGGCAGCAACCGCCGTAGTGCCCGCCTACGCCGCATCCAAGAACCCTTGCGAATACGGCACCATCGTATCCGTGCCCTGGGGTGAACGTGCCAACCGTCGCCGCTACAAGGGTACCGTGAATGAAGAATACGAATGGGCAGTAATGCCCACCTCCAACTGCAGCCCCCAGCCGCAGACCTACTTCATCGACAACACCACCCCCGAAAATAAGCTTGCTTACCCCTGGGGTCGTTACGAGGGTGTGAGCGACTTCCCGCCGATTTACCCCCCGAACGGCAAGGACACCCCTGACTACACCTCCAAGGACGGCGTTGGTGGCGTTGGTGGCGGCGTTATCATCAACGTTCGTGTTGAGAACGTTGCAGGTGACGTCTCCTATGCACCGACCCCCACCGGTGCGGACCGTTTCGCATTCGGTGAGGCCGAGGCAAACCGCAAGAACAACATGTACTACGCCGAAGGCTACAAGGGCAAGGGCGCAAACCCCCCGGTTGTTCGCCTCAACGACAACTACAAGGGCAGCCGCTCTACCTACATCGCTCACGGTAAGTACAACTACCTGCACTTCCCGGATGGTCCCCGTCCTCCCAAGGAAAACAGCCCCCTGTGGACTTACGCATACGGTAAGCACTACACGACCGCTGAAGGCCGCGATGGCTGGTCCTGGGACATTCAGGTAATGGCTAACATTACCCACCCCAATGCTGGTCAAGACGTTGTGTCGTACATGACCTACCTGCGTAAGCACACCTACGGTGACCCCGCGCATAAGTCGGCAAAGGTCATTCCGGTGCAGTACCGCGTTATTGTGACTTCCCCCTGGGGTACTGTCACTTATCTTTCGGCAGCTGTTTAATATCAGCTTGCATTAGGTCTGAATGGAGTAGTGACCCATTCGACCTACTTCAATCTTGGATTGAGATTTATATATTGTGATGTTTATTTGAGTATAAAGTTGATGGATTTTTAGTGTATTAGGGAGTGGTGTCCCTAATAAGTAGACGCTATTCTTCTGTCAGCTTTTGGAGGGGCCGGTTCCGCACCACGTGTGCGGAACCGGCCCCTCTGCATGCATCAATAGGGAGAAAAGCTAAGCATTGTATCTCTTGGCGGGCTATTGCAGGGAAGATGAGAAGTGGTGAGCGTTCCGTGAGAAAAAGCGCATTCACATTCACTAGTAAGTGCCCAAAAACGATAGAGTGGAATCAGATAACACTCGATACGATGCGGACGAGACATGACTCAACCCCCTGAAAACCACCAGCAGCCCGGTGGGCAGTTCAACGCCCAGCCCGGCCAGCAGGCATTCCACGCCCCCGGTGAGCCCCTCCCGCAGGACCTCTCCGCCGGCTGGCTCCCCGAAGACGAGCGCCAGAAGCCGGTCAGCCCCCTGCCCCAGCCGAAGCTCTTCGCCTACCAGTCGATGCTGCCGCCGAAGGTGCTGCACGCGCTGCGTCACCCCTCCGAAATTCCGTGGCTGGTCGCCGCCTACGCGGTCACCGCGGTCGGCTACATTGTGCTGTTCATGGCGCTGGCTGACCTGTTCAGCTCGATGATGCGTTACGTCTTCAGCTCAACCGGTGAAGGCTCGGTTCGAGTACCTTCCGGCAGCACCTCCGCAAGCCTGGAAGACCTGATTTTCCAGACGGTTGGTCTGCTCATCCTGGGCCCGATTGCCATCTTTATCGTTCGTGCAATCTACTACGCACAGCAGCGTGTTCGCGGTGTGCGCATCACCCCGACCCAGTTCCCCGAGGCGTACCAGATGCTCGCCGAAGCAGCTGAGGCGGCAGGCCTGCGCCGCGTGCCGGATGCCTACGTTGTTCTCGGTAACGGCACCATGAACGCTTTCGCGGCAGGTCACGGCTTCCGCCGCTACATCTGTCTGTACTCTGACCTGTTCGAGATTGGCGGTAAGTCTCGTGACCCGGAGGCGCTGCGCTTCATCATTGGCCACGAGGTGGGCCACATCGCCGCAGGTCACGTCGGTTATTTCCGTCTGATTTTCACTACGCTGTTCAACCAGATTCCGGTGCTGTCGAGTGCGCTGTCCCGCTCGCAGGAGTACACCGCAGATAACTTCGGCTACCGCTTCTGCCCCGAGGGCGCTGAGGGTGCTGTCAAGGTGCTTGCGGCAGGTAAGTACCTGAACAAGCAAGTCAACTTCGATGAGCTTGCCGACCGTGCCGTGACCGACCGCGGCCTTGCCGTCTGGTACGTGAACCTGCTGGCAAGCCACCCGGTTCTTACCTGGCGTGCGCATGCGCTGCGTGACCGCACCCAGCCGGGCCGCCTGTTCTGGCGCCCGACTGAGAACCCGGTCAAGGACACTGCACCGCGCGTTCCTGTGCTGATTCCGGCGTCTGAGCCGGTGCACATGTGGCCTGACCCGATTCAGTCCACCGAGTTCATGCGTGAACACCAGGACACCTGGGCTGACCACACCCTGGAAACCGTGGACGTGTACTCCAAGCCCGAGAACGCCCCCAAGTTCGATGCGAATTCGACGCTGTTCGCTGGCTGGCTCACCGAGCAGGCTCGTGCCTTCCACGGCCAGCGTTGGGATGCGTACGCTGCCGCCGGTGGTGTGCCGGCACCGGGTGCTCCCGGTGGCCCGCAGATGCCCGCACCGGGTCAGCCTGCACCCAATCAGCCTGCCTACGGTCAGCAGCCTGGCTTCGGCCAGCCTGCCGCAGGCCAGAACAGTGCAACCCAGAACGGTGCAGGCCAGCCCGCACCTGAGCAGCCCTCTAACGGCCAGCCTAACGGTCAGCCTTCTAATGGTCAGTCTGCTCCCGAGCAGTACGGTTACGGCCAGTACGGTAGCGGCTCCTCTGAGGGTGGCTCGTACGGTTACGGCTTCGACGGCGATAAGAAGTAGCCGCTGAGCCTACTCTGAACGCCTCATCTGAGCCGCACAGCTCAATAACCTTCACGAACCCGCCGGGGTGCTAACGCACTCCGGCGGGTTCGGCTGTTAACCGCCTCCTGCACACTCCTAAGCTCTCCCTGCGTGACCCCCAGGTGAGAAGGGGCGCCCGCTACTGCATCCGCCGCATGCCGCAGGCATAGAATGGACAGCATGCTTTCATCACTTCGCTCCATCAAACTCGACCCGCTGCTGACCATGCTTATTAGCGCGGTCATCCTCGCAATTATTGTGCCGGCGCGCGGCGACTTTGCCGAATGGTTCAGCACCGGAACGAAGTTCGCGGTCGCCCTGCTGTTCTACCTGTACGGCGCTCGCCTCTCCACCGCGGAGGCTATTCGCGGCCTGACCCACTGGCGTCTGCACCTGATGATTCTCAGCTGCACGTTCGTGCTGTTCCCCCTGGTCGGTTTGGCGCTTTCACCGCTGCGTTTTGTGCTCGGTGATGGGCTGTACATGGGCATTCTGTTCTTGACCTTTGTGCCCTCGACCGTGCAGGCGTCGATTGCGTTCACCTCGATTGCGGGCGGTAACGTGGCGGCGGCGATTGTGAGTGCTTCGCTCTCTTCGATTGTGGGCGTGGTGGCGACCCCGCTACTCGCCATGCTACTGATGAACACGGGCCATATTGAGTTCTCTGGAACGGTCTTCCTGGACATCGCCATTCAGCTGTTTCTGCCGTTCGTGCTCGGTCAGCTGACGCGCCGCTGGGTGGGGGAGTTTGCCAAGAAGCCGACGACTAAGTGGCTGGATAAGTTCTCGGTCATGATGATTGTGTATTCGGCGTTCTCCGCCTCGGTGGTGCAGGGTGTGTGGACGCGCGTGGCGTGGTGGCAGATCGCGCTGCTGGTCGTGCTCATGGCGATTATTGTGGTGTTTATGCTGTGGCTGACCGACCAGCTGGCTAAGCGCCTGGGCTTCAACCGTGCCGACCGTATTACGATTCAGTTCTGCGGTTCGAAGAAGTCGCTGGCGGCTGGCCTGCCGATGGCGATCATTATTTTTGGTGCGGGCTCGCTGGGTCTGATGATGCTGCCGATCATGATTTTCCATCAGGTTCAGTTGATGATTTGTACCTGGCTTGCGGGCCGCTATGCGCGCCTGGATGTGGTGGGTGCCGCCTCCGCGAAGGAAGTTCAGTAGGGGCTTGAACCCTATCTGCTGGGGTTGCTTGCCGGGTGTCTGTTGGAAGTGTCTGCCGGGGTGCTCGTTGGACTCTCTGGTGGACGCTATACCGGAGCCTCTGAACCTGTGAGATAAGCCTCTGATGAGGGGTTTTAATGGGGGACTTTGGGCCGTATCAATCGGTTTATGAAGTGATATGACGCGCACTGCCAAAAATTCCCTGACTAGTGCATTTATGTGCAAAATGTGGTATTTGTACTGGTCAGTTGGGTTTTTGTGGGGTATGTGCACTCCACTGCATAAAAGTGACCGGGGAGACAATCAACACTATCGGGCGTTGAGCGGCGAAAAAGCCCCAAATTTGCCCTAGAATGTTTTGTCGTGGGTTAGACAGATTCGCATCCTGTATGCAAGAATTTATGACTCACATGGGAACGGTTGAGATTCACTCCCTCACACCGCCCACGAGCGTTGATGCAGCGGATTCACTCCCCGCCCGCATCCCACACCGGAAGAGACTCACTCACTCAACCGGAAGGAAGCTCAAAACCATTTATTCACTCAAACACAACTGGATACACTCAGCTTAATGACGCGCTTAGATTCTATCTATGCGCTAATCGCTGTTTGTATCCGCCAAGAAAGAGGACACTCCATGGCTACCATCATGAGCGTGAACGTATGCGATTCCAAGTACAACGCTGACCCCACCGGCGTACGAGATTCCACTAGTGCTATCCAGAAGGCTATCGATGATGTTGCTGCGCAGGGCGGCGGCTCCGTGGAGATTCCCGGCGGTATGTACCGCGTCTCCTACCCCTTCATCGAAATGAAGCACCGCGTCGAGATCTTCGGCCACGGTCAGGCAACCCGAATCGTCGCTTTCACCGACAAGGGTATTCCCTCCACCAAGAACGGTAGTTACGAATGCACCGGCGTTTTCCACACCGGTAGCTACACCACCCCCATGAGCGGTGGCACCAACCAGAACAAGCCCATGCGTATGGGCGTGCGTGACCTGTTCATCCGCACCAACAAGTACAACCTGCCGCTGGATTCTAAGAGCAACCAGATTTTCCTGGAGAAGCACACCCAGCCCGTTGACAACGTTGCAGGCGTCATCTTCCACACCCGCATTGCGGATGCTAACCCCGGTGAGCCGGACGCAGTGCCCACCCTGTCCAACATCGAAATCTGGGACACCGCCATTGGCGTTGCGATCCTGGGCCTGGACGACCAGGGCATGAAGATTGACAAGATCCGCATCCGCCAGACCCTGCGCCAGGGCCTGCTGGTCGGTAAGCCTGTCGGCCACCCGCTGCGCCGCCGTGAGGGTGACACCCCCGGCGCGGCAGATAACAAGTTCTCCATGATTGACGTCTCTGATGCAAACATGAGCTTCGGCACCTACGCGGGTATTGAGATTTACACTTCTCAGTCCAAGTTCGAGGCGTCCACCAGCTGGTTCAACAAGCGCAACCAGGGTAAGAACGCCCTGTACGAGGTGAAGACTCGCCACGTGGGTGCAGGCTGGTTCATTCAGGGCACCCGTAACATGTTCATTGGCTGCACCGCCCAGGAGAACGCCGGTCACGGCTGGCTCGTGGAGTGGGGCAACAACCAGTTCATTGGCTGCCTGGGCGAGTCTTCCAGCTTCCAGGATGCTGTTACCGGCGCTGCTCGAGGCGACGAGGCGGCGAACTGGTACATTGGTCGTAACGCACGCGGTAGCCGCTTCGTGGCTCCTCGTTCGCACAACCCTTACAGCTGGGCGAAGGCTTCCCTGTACGGTTTCTACATTGAGAACAACATTCGCGATATGCACATTACGACTGCGTCCGCGAAGGATGACCGTATTGGTGAGAACAACATGATTGGCCGCCGTGTTCACGTGACCGGTGCTATGGGCGATAACGTGCTCATTGAGGTGGACCACATCCGCCACGCGACTTTCGCGCCGAAGCAGCTGGAGAAGCGCGGCAACGGCGTGTTCATGGGCTAACCCTCACGGGTTGAGCTACGCGGGCTGAGGCTCGTGATTACAAAATCTTAAAACGCATACGCCTGAGGGGCGGGGAGTAATCCCCGCCCCTCAAGCGTTTAAGTTTTTAGTTCCAAAGATTGCTGGGTAACTTCTTTAGATATTTCCGTTGCCGAATGTAGCTTTTCTGGGACGGACAGCCGTTTCAATAAGCAAAGATACAGGTGACACATTGCCTACATGCAACGGGGTTCAGATTCCTTAATGTGGTGCTAGTATTTAGCTGATTCACTCAACATGTCGTTCTCACATCACCGATTTCTGGAGAGTAACATGACCCCCCCTCCCTCGCCCCTCAAAGCATTGGGGGTAGCAGGCATTGCCGCATCCTTGATGCTGGCACCCCTCCCCGCACATGCGGAAGGGAACAACCCCTACCGCAACCCCAGTGAATTTTATACTGGCGCAGTTAGTGACTGTCTCCTGGATAAGCAATACGGACGCGGCCAGGAAGCAGATATCTGGGCATATTGTAATGGCTTGATTTTTGCAGACAATTATGGACTTCCCAATAGTTCTGCCAGCAGAATGGACGTTATCGCTGCTTTATACCGTCTAGCAGGATACCCTGAAGTCAAAAACCTACCTGAAGTATCCCCATACGCAGACGTGGAGACCTATGAGCCCACCTACCCTCTTGCTATCTGGGCATCACGTGAGGGAATTACAAGTGGCTGGTCTGATGGCAAGTTCCATCCCGATGATCGTGCAACTACCAGCACCGTTATCGCTTTCCTCTACCGTGCTGCCGGTAGCCCACAAAAGCTGTGGTACCGCACATGGGAACATTACAACTACGCAGCTAAAGATATTACCCCCATCGGAAAACCTTTCTGGAAAGAAACTTCCTGGTACACCGTAGCTATCGCTCCGTACCCCAAGGTGCCCGTTAACGAAAACGAACCGGATAATCTCAAGATCGCTAAACCCACCACCATCCTTGACAGGAGGACGGTATATTCAATGATTCGAGATTTTCATACTTCCGGGTACCAGGTTGTCGGAACCCACAAATAAAATACGACGCATACGCTTGAGGGGCGGGGAGTAATCCCCGCCCCTCGGCGTTTAACCCGCCCACAAAATGGCAGAAAAATAGCCGAAAAACCGTAGAAAAACAGGGCAGGGGAGCAGGCATCACAGTGCCCGGTCATCGCCTCCACACGCTCAATGCGGTACCCTTGAGCAGAAGGCAGGTCTGCCGGTGCACAGACCCACACACGCCAAAACACCCGCAGAAATGCGCCCAACACACCGCACCACACAAACTCAACACTGCACCCACGCAGCACCGTATTCACCGCATACTGCCGTATTCACTCAATTCACTCACCACGCCGCCTTCAGCACCGAACGCGGTACCCATCGAAAGAATTGAGCCACTCATGCCCGATACGCCCATGAGCATCAACGCCATCAACTACGGCGCAGACCCCACCGGTGCCAAAGACTCCACCGCAGCCATCCAGCGCGCCGTTGACGCTGTCGCCGCACGCGGCGGCGGATCCGTAGAACTACCCCGCGGCATCTACCGCGTCTCCTACCCCTTCATCGATATCAAGCACCGTGTCGAAATCTTCGGCTACGGCTCCTCAACCGTCGTCATCGCGCACTCCGACCGCGCCATCCCCACCACCTCCAACGGCCACACCGAATACACCGGCGTGTTCCACGTCGGCAGCTACACCACCCCCGTCTACGGCGCCTACAACGCCAACAAGCCCATGCGCATGGGCGTGCGCAACCTGCACATCCGCACCAACGCCGCAAACACCCCCATCGGCAGCTACCCGCTGGATGCGCACACCGCCCCGCTGAACAACGTCGCCGGCGTCATCTTCCACACCCACCTGACCGGCGACCTGCTCAACGAACCGGACATTGTGCCCGTTATCGCCGGCGTGGAAGTCTGGGACACCGCCATCGGCGTCGCTGTGCTCGGCCTGGACGACCAGGGCATGAAAATTGACGACGTGACCATCCGCCGCACCCTCAACCAGGGCCTGCTGCTCGGCAAGCCCGCCGGCCACCCCCGCCGCCCCAACGAAGGCCAGAACTCCGGCGCGGCAGACAACAAGTTGCGCGGTGTAGACGTTGCCGAGGCGAATCTCAGCGGCGGCTCCTACGCCGGTATCGAGGTGTACGCGGCGCAGGCTAAGTTCGAAAACTGCTCCAGCAACAGTAACCACCGCACCAGCAACAAGAATGCCCTCTACGAGCCCGCCACCCGCCACGCCGGCGCAGGCTGGATCGTGCAGGGTGAACGCAACATGTTCATCGGCTGCACCGCCCGCTCCAACGCGGGTCACGGCTGGATTGTTGAATGGGCGCACAACATCTTCATCGGATGCGAAGCGGAAGGCTCCAGCTGGGCTGGCACCGTCAGCGGTGCCGCAGGTGCCGACGAGGCCGCCAACTGGTACATCAGCCGCAACGCGCGCGGTACCCGCATGGTCGCGCCCGTCTCCTACAACCCGCCGGAGAAGGCGGCCTCCCTGTACGGCTTCTACATTGAAAACAAGATTTACGACCTGCGCATCACTGAAGGTACCGCCAAGGACGACCGCATCGGCGATGGTAATATGCTCGGCCGCCGCGTGTACATCACCGGCGAGATTGGCGCGAACGTGGTCATTGAGGTTGAGGAGCTGCGCCACTCCACCTCGCCCGCCGGTCAGCTCACCAAGGAAGCCTACAACGTGATGCGCGGTTAGTAGAGACTGACGGCAACTGACGGCAGCTAGTAGACACGCCCGAACCGGTCCAGGACTTTCCTGTGAATCGTGAGGGAGGCGCGTGTGCCCTAGTGGGCGCGCTATACCGCTCAATAGCACAGCAGCTGCGAATGGAATATGTACCATTCGCAGCTGCTTTGTCGTTTAGAACAATGTTTAATTTTTAATTGATAAAAGTCTCAATTGAATATTGAATAAAATATCAATATGTACTTTAAACTTTCTATGGTGGTGTAAAACAGTCCATTCACTGTGCACCACCATAGCCGTGCGACAGTATGTGGAACACACACATCATTGGTGCACACCAAAACCGCGTATAGCCGCACGTCAAACCCTATTCATTGCCGCTTCTCACTATTCCTCAACGCACTCCTTTCCCCTTTTCTTATTCGCTCCGTTCGGCGACCCCGCGGTCGACCCAAAAATCGGTTCCTTCCGGCCGGTTCCCAACCACAATTACATAAGGACAGCCCATGCTTCCGGTTATCTCCCGAGTCCTCACACCCACCACTCGCGCACGCCGCATCTTTGCACTCACTCTCGCGCTCGCCCTCGGTGCCCTGCCCGTAGGCACCTCCGCCATCGCCTCCCACCAGGCTGTAGCTCACGCCGCCGAACCTGCCGCAGCCAACGGCCTCATCAAACTTCACCAGCCCAAGGACGACCCCAGCTACGCCGAATGCGTCGCCACGTTCCTAGGCACAATGAGCGCCACCCCCGGCGTGTGGGCGGTCTGCCACGGCTACCTCGACAGCGAAGAATACACCGTCACCCGCCGCCACAGCAGCGCAACCGTCACCCGCGGCCAGCTCGTGCGCATGCTTTACCGCATGGCGGGATCGCCGACCGTCAAGGACCTCCCGAAAACCTCGCCCTACAAGGACGTGCCCACCACCGACCCCAACTATGCTGCGTACATTTGGGCAGCGGACGCGGGTATCACCTCCGGCTGGGATGACGGGCTCTTCCACCCGGACGAGTACGCCACCCGCCACACCCTCGCCGCGTTCCTCTACCGCGCCGCCGGTAGCCCCGACGGTGCCGCACACCTGCGCCAGATCCGCCGTCCGCTACGTGCCGAAGCTAAGAAGGTTGAGCAGTTCAAGGCTGAAAACCGTTGGGCAGCCCGCACGCTCGGCGCCTACCCCGAAGTGGACCGCGACGGTGACGGCGTGGCAGACGTGGTGAACCCTGCCAGCCCCCTGTACTTCTCCGATGCCCTGTACATGCTCAAGGCGTACGGTGATAAGGGCCTGAAGGTTGTGGGCACTCCCGCCGTTGACTAGGAAGCCGTTGACTAGGGGTAATACCGACTAGATGCAGTGCTGACTAGCGCATATATTCACCGCCCGCCGGTGCGACCCGAAGGTTGCGCAGGCGGGCGGTGCTCTGTTCCGGGTGCTGTGCTGTTCTGGCAGGTTGCGAGCGCCCGTGCCGCCGCGCAATCGCTTCCGTGCAATGAAAGGTGCATGCTCTGCACCCGCTAAGCTAGAAGGCATGAAGATTGCCACCTGGAACATCAACTCAATCCGCGCCCGTGAGAACCGCGTCGAAGACTGGCTCGACGAACACGACGTTGACGTGCTCGCCCTGCAAGAAACCAAAACCAAGGACGAAACCTTCCCCTTCGACCTCTTCGAATTCATGGGCTACGAGGTTGCGCACTTCGGCCTGAATCAGTGGAATGGCGTGGCAATCGCCTCCCGAGTTGGCCTCGAAGACGTGCAGCGCGGCTTCGATAATCAGCCGCACTTCGGTAAGACCGGCGAGCCCGAGGTGCTGGAGGCGCGCGCGATCGGTGCGACCTGCGGCGGCGTGCGCGTCTGGAGCCTCTACGTGCCCAACGGCCGCGGCCTGACCGACCCGCATATGGACTATAAGCTCCACTGGATGGAGGCGCTGTGCCAGAACGTGCACAACGAACTGGCTGCTAACCCGCAGTCGCAGCTTGCCCTGGTCGGTGACTGGAACGTCGCCCCCGAAGACACCGACGTGTGGGATATCGACTACTTCCTGCGCAATGAAATGACCCACGTTTCCGAACCCGAACGCCGCGCCTTCGCCGCCCTACTCGAAGAGGGCATGGTGGACGTAGTACGCCCGCACACTCCGGGCGAGTACACCTACTGGGACTACCAGGCGGGCCGCTTCACCAAGGATGAGGGCATGCGCATTGACTTTCAGCTGTTCTCGCCCGCGCTCGCCGCACGCGTGGAACGTGCCTGGATCGATAAGGTGGAACGCGCCGGTGAAGGCGCAAGCGACCACACGCCGGTCGTGGTTGAGATTGCCGACTAATCCGAGCGTATAGCTTGCCGTAGAACCGCGTGTAGTAAGGAGGCGGGGGAGGGGTCCCTCGCCTCCTTGCTGTATCTGCTGGTGCTTCTGTGTGCCTGTCTCTGGGCGGCTGTTCCTATGCCTGCCCCTGGGTTTCTGCCAATATTTCGGGGTTTTCTGTGTGGCTTAGTTGAAAAGTTCGGCTAGCCGAACTATTGTTAAATTCCGCCCGGGACGACAGGCAAAAGCGCATTATGATGCCTGCGCAGACACAACCGTGTCCCTAGCGTCCCGGCGCGGCAAATTCCACACATCAACCACATACTCAAACCCGTGACTTCCAATGAAGGATGCCTCATGAACGCTCTCACCCCCGCAGGCAGCAACGCACGCCGCCTCGTCCAGGCGCTCTGCGCCGCCCTCGCACTCACCCTGCTACTCGTGCTCACCGGCTGCGGTAGCACCTCCAGCACCACCGAAGGCGCTAAGAGCAGCAGCGGCAAGAAGACCGTGCTCACCACCTTCACCGTGCTCGCAGACATCGCCCGCAACGTGGCAGGCGACGACCTGAACGTCGAATCCCTCACCAAGCCCGGCGCAGAGATTCACGAGTACGAGCCCACCCCCTCCGACCTGAAGAAGGCACACGCCGCCGACCTGGTGCTCGACAACGGCCTGAACCTCGAATCCTGGTTCGCGAAGTTCGTTGAAGAATCCCACGCTAAGCACGTGACCGTCTCCGAGGGGGTCACGCCCATCTCCATTACCGAGGACGCCTACGCGGGCAAGCCCAACCCCCACGCCTGGATGAGCCCCAGCAACGTGCAAAAGTACGTGGACGTGATGATTCGCGAATTTAGCGCCCTCGACCCGAGCCACGCCGCCGACTACAAGACCCGCGGCGAAGCCTACAAGAAGCAGCTACAGGGCGTGCGTGACGAGCTCGTCAAGGAAATCTCCACCCTGCCCGAGAACCAGCGCGCACTCGTCACCTGCGAAGGCGCCTTCTCCTACCTGGCGGCAGACGCGGGCCTGAAGGAAAAGTACATTTGGGCGGTCAACTCCGAACAGCAGGCGACCCCCTCGCAGATTTCCTCCGCGATCGATTACGTGCGCGAGAACCAGGTGCCCGCTGTGTTCTGCGAATCCACCGTCTCTGACAACCCGATGCGCCAGGTAGCCGACGCCACCGGTGCACGATTCGGCGGTGTGCTCTACGTGGACTCGCTCTCCGAGGCGAACGGTCCCGTGCCCACCTACCTGGACATGATCCGCTACGATGCACGTACCATCGTTGCGGGCCTCAAGGGCAACTCCTAAACCCGGCATAAACCCCGAATAAACCCGGGCCAACCCCGGCATCGAAAACCCTGGGTAAACCCCAAACCCCCGATAGGATAGGAGGGGCGTCGCCTTCTTGGCTCCGCTCCTCCCACGCCGTTAACACTCGCTCACACAGCACCCACTCAGCAACACGCAAGCAAGTACACCCGCCCCACGCATACGGTGACCACCAGAAAGAACACAAGGAATGAGCACTCTTCTCAGCTGCGAAAATGTGCACGTGAACTACGGGCCAGTCCGCGCCCTCACTGGCGCATCCTTCACCCTGGACACCGGGCGTATCTGCGGCCTGATCGGCATGAACGGCTCCGGCAAATCCACCCTTTTCAAAGCCATCATGGGGGTCGTACCCATGCACGCCGGCAGCATCACCCTCGACGGGCAGCCCGTCGGCGGTAACCGTGGCAGCCGCGGCAAGAACGCGCACCATCACCGCGCCGGGCTCGTCAGCTACGTGCCGCAGAGCGAAGAAATCGACTGGACCTTCCCCATCTCCGTGCGCGAGGTCGTCAGCATGGGACGCTACCGCAACCTCGGCATCACCCGCCGCCTGCGTGCCGCAGACCGTGCCGCCGTGGATGAGGCGCTCGCCCGCGTGGAACTGACCGACCTTGCCGACCGTCAGATTGGGGCGCTCTCGGGCGGTCAGCGTAAGCGCGCCTTCGTGGCACGCGCTATCGCCCAGGGCGCCCAGCTGCTGCTGCTGGATGAGCCTTTCGCCGGCGTGGATAAGCGCAGCGAGGCGATGCTCATTCAGGTCATCGAACAGCTGCGTGACGAGGGCGCGACCGTGCTGGTTTCCACGCACGACTTGGCGAGCCTGCGCCAGTTCGCCGACGAGGCGCTACTGCTACGCGGCGATATTCTGATGCACGACACCCCCGAGAAGGTGCTCGCTCCCGAGAACCTGGTGCGTGCCTTCGGCATGGAAGTGGACGCCGGCGCGTCGGTCGCTACCGGTGCCGCTGCCCCCGGCGCTGCTACCTCCGGCACTACTACGATCAGCTCTGCGGAAGGGAAGAACTAAATGGACATCCTCAACTTTCTGGTGGAGCCGCTGACCCTGCCCTTCATGCTCCGCGCATTCGTGGTCACTGTCATCGCCGCTGCCGTCTGCGCCCTGCTGTCCTGCTGGCTCGTGCTGCTCGGCTGGTCGCTCATGGGCGACGCGATCTCGCATGCGGTGCTGCCCGGCGTGGTGCTCGCCTACATTTTCGGTGCACCCTTCGCGGTGGGTGCGGTCATTGCCGCGCTCGTGGCGGTGGCGCTCATCGGCGGGGTGCGGCGCAGCGGCCGCGTGCGCGAGGACGCCGCGATCGGCATCGTGTTCACGACCATGTTCGCGTTCGGTCTGGTGCTGATTTCGGTTACGCCGTCGAATACCGACCTGAACCATATCCTCTTCGGTAACGTGCTGGGCGTGTCCTGGTCGGACGTCTGGCAGGTCGCTATCCTCGCGGTGGTGGTTGCCGCCGTGCTGCTGGTCAAGCGCCGCGACTTCGTGCTGTACGCCTTCGACCCGGGCTTTGCGCAGGCGGTGGGGCTGCGTCCGCGTCTGCTTGGCGCGCTGCTGCTCATTATGCTGGCGCTGACCTCCGTGGTGGCGCTGCAGATCGTGGGTGTGGTGCTGGTCGTGGCGATGCTCGTCATCCCCGGCTCCACCGCGCGCCTCATCACGGACCGGTTTGTGCCGATGCTCGCGGTGAGCGTGGGAGTCTCCCTGGCCGGCACGCTGACCGGCCTGTACGCCAGCTACCACGCGGACGTATCCCCCGGCGGTGCCGTGGTCGTCACACAGGGCATACTGTTCGCCCTGGCGTACGTGTTCGCCCCGCGCTACGGCCTGCTGGGCAGGATGCGCGCCCGCCGACTCAGCACTGCTGCAACGAAAACTGAGCCGGTAGCTTCCTAAGAAAGCTCACCCTGTGAAAGATCCCTTTGGGAAAGCTCACTGAGTACACTCACCACATGCAGCAATAGGCGGAAAGCCCCACCGAGGGGCTTTCCGCCTATTGCTATCTTCTGAAGGTTAGGGGCGCGCACCCGCCCGGATTGCCGGGCTAGAAGTCCGCCTCTACCGCCCTGTATCTAGCGCCCTGTATCTAGCGCACCGTGCGGGACACGAACAGGGAGGCGGTCGCCTCCGCACCCAACGGAATAATGGTGCCGCCGGGCTTCACCGCACCGGCCGCGTCCGTCTCGTGCAGGTTGCCGGAACCGGCGCCGACCACGCTCACGTTCACCGCCTCCGAGAAGGGCGCGCCCTCCTCAATGTGCAGACGCACGCCGGGTACAAAACCGTGGCCCTGCAGGTAACGCAGCAGGCGCGGGTCATCATCGTTAATGCGTTCGAGCACGACTGTTTCGCCAGGTTCGCACTGGCTCAGCGGCACGGTCTGCGGAAAACTAATATGCCCCGAAGAGTCCGGGATCGGGTCGCCGTGCGGGTCGCGGGTCGGGTGCCCCAGCAGGGTGTCGATGCGGTCCACCATGAAGTCGGATACCGCGTGCTCCAGAACCTCCGCCTCGTCGTGCACACGGTCCCAGGTGTAGCCGAGCGTCTCCACGAGGAACGTCTCAATGAGGCGGTGGCGGCGAATCATCGCCAGCGCGTAGGAGCGGCCGGTTTCAGTAAGCTCAATAGCGCCGTAGGGCTGATGCTCGATCAGATCGGCGGCGGCGAGGCGCTTGAGGCCGTCAGATACCGAAGAAATGCGCAGGCCCATGCGTTCTGCCAGGGCGGATGCGGTGGCAGGGGTTTTGGTCCATTCTTCGAGGCTCCAGATTTCCTTGAGGTAGTTCTGGGTGCTGACGGAAAGTTCTGAAAGAGGCATAAAGATAAGTTTACCTTTTCTCTGGTTTTGCCCGCCGAGCTACAGGGTATTCAGCGCGGGTTTAAAAAGCGTCCCGCCCGGATAGTTCACCCCTGGCAGGGGGTGACCATCACGGGCGGGATCAGGTGTTCGGTTCCGCGCTGGCAGGTACGAAAGGCTGGTAGGCACTATAGGTGGGCAAGCGCGAAAGAATGAGGGATGCGCGGCGGCGGTTAGGTGGCGCGGCGGCGCGAACGGTCAATACGGGTCAGCAGCTCGATGAGGGCACCGCGTGCCGCCTGCTCCTCATGCCAGAGGGAGCGGACGAGGGTGCGGCTGACCGCCTGGGTGGTGATGCCGAGTGCGGTTGCTGCGGCCTTCTGTTGGCCGCGCACACCGGGTACAAGCAGGTTTACTACGCGCCATTCGGCGTCGGTGCGGTCGGCGCATACGCGGTAGAGCAGGCGTGCGGAGCCTGCGGCGAGGTCGGCGAGGTGGCGGTTGTCGGCGCTGACGCTGATGCAGCGTACGGGTGCGCCTCCTTGTGCTTCTTCGACGGCGAGGCGTGAGAATTCGAGGGCGTCGCCGGTGCAGTCGGTGGTGCTGACGGCGCCGAGTGCGCCTGCGAATCGGGGGATGTTGAGCTCGCCGATTCCGATGCCGACCCAGAAGCCGTTATCGCGCGCGGCAATGAGCGCCGCATGGAGTGCGTCGCTGGCGCGGTCGAAGGCGCCCTGAATTTCGTCAGGGTATGTCTGGGCGAAGGCAACACGCGGGTTGAGCTTTGCGAGTTCGTCCGACAGTGCAGTGAGTGAGTGCTGTGCGGAACGTTGAATAAAGGTTAGAACGAACACCTTCCTATTATGCCGTAAAACCTTCAACAAGCGGCGTAAGGTTCGCCGTAATACCGGCAACATTTAAACCCCTAAAAATGCGCATTGATAAGGGGAATTATCGTGAGCATGCACTGTGTGCAGAAATCCTTGAAAGGACGTAGAACACCCCCGAAAGGAAAATAATTTTCATGCAAGTGCACGTTGAATTATTCGCTTTCGGGGGCGTTGAGTGGAGTTGATAGACGGGGCTACCGCGGAACTACTGTGCGTTCGTTACCTGCGAGATATGCGGCAGCTGACGTAGCGGCTTCTGGAATACCATCACCACCAGCGACAGGAAAATGAACACCGCGTAGAACAGCGCCGTGTACGTAATACCCCAATCAACAATGAGGAAGCCTGCCAGCAGAACAGCCAGCGGGGTCAGCGCCATGTTCGGGATGCCCTGCACCGAGTGCACGCGACCGATCATGTGCTCCGGGGTGGACGCGTTGATGTACGCAATGATGCTCGAATTGAAGGAGGGAAGCACAATACCCGCCAGCACAATCAGCAGACACACCGCCCACAGCATCGAATGAACCACCGGCAGCAACAGGTAGCACGCCGACATGATGGCCAGGGAGGTGATACCGAGCGGGCCGAGCGCAAACTTCTCGGTCAGCGGGCCGACCAGGAACGAGCCGAGCAGCACGCCCACGCCGAAGGCGCTCGCAAAGATGCCGATGAAGAGCGGGTGTGCGCCCTCCAGGGTGTAGTAGTAGATGAAGGTGAGCGGAATACCGACCGTTCCAAAGTTCGCGAGCGTTGAAACGAACGCAATGGACACCAGCACCTTGTTCTTCAGGATGTACTCGAAACCGGCTTTTGAGTCCTGCCAGAAGCTGGTTTTCTCGCCTTCCTCCTCTTCCGTGGGCTGCCGACTAGCGCCGTAGCTCTTGGGTGCGACGATGAACGCCAGCAGGTTAACGACCGCGTGAACGGCGGTCATGAGCACGGTCGAGAAGCCGATAATGATGCCGGCGACCGGGCCGCCCAGCAGGTTAGCGGTGGACTCGCGTGTCTCGCCCATACCGGAGGCGTACCCCAGGTGTTCCTTGGGGACTACGCGGGTGATGATGGACTGTTCACTCGGGTAGTCAAAGGTGGAAATGATGGCGGCGAGAGAAATCGTGATCACCAAAACGTAAATGTTGGTGACGTTGAAAACGAGGTAGAGAAGAATCGCGACCCAGGACAGCGCCTGGCCAATGCAGGACAGTGCCAGGCACTTTGAGGGACCGATTCTGTCGACCCATGTTCCAGATACTGCTCCGGCGCAGGTGGCGAGAACACCCGCGACGAAGAGGGTGATACTCGCAGCTTCGGGGGAGCCGGTCAGCGCCAAAATAATGATGGGCGTGGTGATATAGCTCATCGAGTCTGAGAGCTGGTTGGCTCCAATGGCGAAGAGAGTATTTCGAAAATCTCTATTCTTGAGTAGCTCGGTGTTGACACTCATGGGGGACCTCCACGATGGGGTTTATGGTGTCGCGCGGCGTGCAATCCGTCGTGCGTAGTTTGTTGTGCGCAATTCGTAGCGCGCAATCGTATGAGTGAATACCCCGACAGTCGGCTGTGCCTGCCTGTATTCGTCTGTTTTCGCCTGTGTCCGCCGGTCATGACGGACCCGCCGGCCATCACGGGGTGGTTGAGGATGCACGGGGCGGCTCATCGGGAGCCCCCGCACAAGAAGTGTGTCGCGCGATACTTTAGATTCTATAAGAGATGTGAATCATATACATGAACGCTAGTTGAAAAACTTTCCTCATTTTGAGTATTGACATTAGGGTTAGTTTGACTATAATTCATTCTTGGTGCTTCCACCCAACTAAACCTCGGCTGAACCTCAGTTAAACCCGATTCCGGGCGCACCAAAGACACCCGCAACCAGGCTCCGCCAATCCACACCGCCAGACTCTGTTACAGTCAGTCTCGCAACGCAGCGGGCAGGGGAGCGTAGAAGAGCGCAGAATAAGGGCTGCACTAGGTGCTACTCCACCAGGCCCGCGAAACCCGACAGAGCCAGCACCTCCTCAACATCCTGCGGCACCGAACGCGCCACCCATGGCGAATGCACCAACACCGCCTGCCACTGACCGCGCGACACCGCCACATTCAAACGATTCGGCGACAGCACAAACCCGGCACCGCGCCCAGAATCAACCCGCGACGACGCCAACGACACCAACACCACCGCAGCCTCCTGACCCTGGAACTTATCCACCGTGCCCACACGCACACCAGCACCCGAAGAATCCGCCAAACCAGTAGCAATCAGCGCCTCACGCACACAATCAACCTGCGCGTTATACGCCGCCACCACAATGCAATCCTCCGCCGCCAGAGGGCGCGGCTCAGCACCAGCCGCCGGAACCCACTCACGACCCAACAACTCGCGCACGCAATCCACCACCGCCTGCGCCTCCTGCACAGAACGCACTGAACAACCCGCATGCTCCACCGGATACGACACCACACCCGGCGCAACACCCTGCAGGATGCGACCAGCCGTCGCCGCCGCGCTCGCCAACGCGCCATCATACGACAGCCACGAAACCCGCTCGCACAACGCCGAATCCATACGCCACGACTCACCCAAGAAATAGCCAAAACGAGGATCCAACGCCGCCGCACCATCAGACAACCAACCCAACGCCGAAACATCCACCGGGTACGGATGTACGCCCGTCGACACCTGCGGCAACTGCTGTGGATCGCCCAACAGCAGCACCGAACGCGCCGCACGAGCCGCCGCCACCGTATTCGTCAGAGAGAACTGGCCCGCCTCATCAACCACCAGTACATCCAGCGACCCGGCGGGCACGCGACGCTCACTCACGTAATCCCACACCGTGCCGCCAAACAGCAGGCCGCCCGCACCAGAAATCAGCTCGACCAGCTCAGAATCAGACACCTCAGACCACGGGGCGTCCGGAGTCATCGACTTACCGCGCAGACGCACCGCACGCGAAACATCAAAACCATCACGGGCACAGCACGCCAATATGAGATTCTCAATCACCGCATGCGACTGAGCCACCACGCCCACCTTTGCGCCCTCAGCCACCAGACGCGCAATCACGTGCGAGGCGAGGAAGGTCTTACCCGCACCCGGAGGGCCCTGAACCGCCACATAGGAATGATCGAGAGCGCGAACCGCCGCGTGCACGGCATCCACCGTGGGCAGGTCAGAGCCGGAAAAATCAACCTCAAAGGGTAGATTTTCTACATTTTTGGTGTTCGAGGTGCTCCTCTTCATGCGCGGCGCGCGGCGGAACAGCAAATCCGTGGAGGCACTTTTCACCCCCGTCAGCGAAGCCGCCGCATCGAGCACGCTCGGCAGGGTGCGGGACGGGTCAGGGGTCTCGGCGGACTCGCTGGAAGCTTCGGAATCCTCGCCGGGCACGGGGCCATTAAGCACAGGGTCGCTCGGCATGAGAGCGCCGCCGAAGAGCAACCCGTGCACATCAGACTGCAGAGCCGCCTCAATCGTCGCCGTAGACACCGGATCGCCAGGACCAATACCCGAAGGCAGGGCACGGTGCGGCTCATCCTTCACGCGGATGCGCTCCTGCAGAAGCACCTCCAAGAACTCGCCAGCCGATTCGCCGGTCGACTTGCCGGACTCTGCGGCAGCCTCTTCGGGATCTGCAGAATCTGCGGAATCCACGGAACCGGCACCGAAACCGCCCTGCGCCACCGCCAGCACACGCAAGCCAAAGAAACCCGTCGCCGCCAACTCAGCGGGCACACGCTCACCCGGATTCGACGCACGGAAATAATTCACCTGCGACTCCATACGGTCCAGCGCAATCTGCGGGCTCAACCCCGCTTCATACGCACAAAAAACCGCACGGTCAGAGGGCGCAATCACCAGGCTCGGGTCAGCCTCAATTCGCGCACGCAACAGGCGCACCTGCGCGCCGCGTACACGATACCAGCCGGGGGCGTCTTCAACCTCGGTGGGCTCCTTCATGGCGGCGGCAAGCGCCTCCAGGTCTGCGGGGGTATTCAGAAGAGCATGCGCATGCTCCACCGAAAGCACCTGCACCCGATTAAGGTACGCGTAATCGCGGCTCGCTACCCACGCCGTCGGGCCGTCCTCCAGGCGGCGAATGTGCTCACGCCAGAACGGGGCACGCTCGCGGCGGTGATAATTCGTCATGGACAGCAGCATTGCCGCCTCAAGCTCACCGGCACCCCAGCCGTGCTCCGCCGCGTGCTCCTCCAGGGAGGCAAGTTGGGCATCCAGCAGGCACTGCAGGCGGTACTGTTCACTGTCGTTCTCCACCGCGGCGGGCACCCGGTACATGACCGGGTGCTCCTCAGTTTCCGGATTCTCGGCGGTATCTTCGGCAGTGTCTTCGGTGACGAGCTCCGGGGCATCGGTCGCGAGGGCAAGAGAAGCCGCCGCGTTCAGGCACGCCGGGCACTCGTCGCAGGTCAGAAAATAGGGGATGCGCTCGGCAAGTTCCGCCGGTTCTACACCCTCGTTCAGCGCCTCGGTGAGCAGCAGGAGGCGCTGCTCCTGCAGGCGAATCAGCGGCAGAATACGCGCCGAATCAACCCGGTGAGGTTGAGGAACGGGGGAGTGGTGCTCAGCGTACTCAGTGGGTTCCGATTCGGACCCCGCGCTGTACTCATCCACGCCGTGCTCCAGATGAAGGTCGAGGCGCGCGGCATTCTTGGTGTTCTCGGCGCTCTCGGTTGCACTAGCGGTCAGCAGGTGCGCCGCCAGGGCACCGCGCAATAGCGCCCGATACGCCGCCTCACCCAGGTGCGGGGTGCAAACGATTAGGGCGGTATTGCTCTCGGCGGTGCTGTCCGCAACCGGGCAGTCGAGGCGGTCGAGCTCCACCGTGTAGGTCAGCCCCGCCGCGGAGGTCGCCACCAGGGGCACCGGGCGCGCCGTACCACCCGCATGCTCACCGCTGACTACTCCACTGCCGACCATGCCACCTTCGGTCAGCACTCGCAGGCACTCGCGGTACGCTTCGCGGGCGCGCTCGGACTTCTCGGGGGCTGGGCGTGCAGACTGCTTCTGCGCACGCTCTCGAAGCTCGGTGTAGAGCCGCAACTCGCAGGCGGAGGTGGCGGTCAAATCAGCGAGGGTGAAGGTGAGGTTCATGGCGACTTTTCTGCTGGAGGAGAGAGAAACAAGGCGGGTGTGAAACCCTGCCGGGTGAGCGGGCGCGAGCCCCGGTGGAGAGAGGTGTGAGTACCCTACGCCACCCCTCGCCCCGAGAGGTTGATTTTCAGGTTTCACGTGAAACACTACAGAAAATCAACCTGCACGGGGTGATTCAGGGGGCTTTCGGGGCTATCCGGGCATACACGCTAGGAGGCTGCACCCGCCGCAGCCGCGGTAGAAACTGCCGCCGAAGCAGCCGCAGAAGCCGGGGCGCTTGCCCCGTCCGAAGCGGGTGCCGAAGCACTCGCTGCTACCGCAGAGGGAGCAACAGAAGCACTCGGCGCGGTCGAACGGTTCGCAATCGCCGCCGCGGCAGCGTCCACGCGTTCCTTCGCGGCGGGCAGCGCATCCGCACCGCCCAGATCGTTCAGAATAATCGCGAAAATCAGGCGGGTGCCGTCGGGTCGGGTCGCCACACCGCACAGCGAAGACACCGTGTACAGAGTGCCGGTCTTCGCCTGTACAAAAGTGCGCGCGTGCACGGCGTTCGCCGCACCAAAACGACCAGACAGGGTGCCGCTCACGCCCGCGACCGGGAACGTGCTCATCAGCTGCTCCGCATGCTCATCAGCATTCAGCAGAGCCACAACCTGCACGAGGGTTCGGGCGGTCACGCGGTCCGTCAAGGACATGCCGCACACGTCTGCCTGCACCAGGTTTTCAATGTTCACGCCGGCATCCACGAGTGCCTGGCGCACGGTCTGCTGTGCCGCTTCGCCGCTACCTTCCTTACCTGCGGCAATGGCGGCGCAACGGCCGAGCACCTCGGCGAGGGCGTTGTCGGATTCGAGCATCATGTGTTGTGCCTGCTCCAGCAGGGTTGCCGATTCGACCGCGGCGATTTCGACTGCTTCCGCGGGGGCGGTGCGGCGCTCCGCGAGGGTGAAGCTCATGCCGGACTCCTTGCCGGCGGTGTTGAGCGCATCCACGAACGCCTGCTGGGCGGCAACCGCCGCATCGTCCGGGCGTACCGGGTTGCTTGCGGTGGACTTGCCCGGCACCGTGTGCGATTCGAGCGCAATGGGGTGAATGGGCGTGATCTGGCCGGACGCCACGTCGGCGTCATCCCAGCCGGGGTTCACGCCGGGGCCGGTGAAGAAGGTGCCGTCAAGGTAGACGGGTAGCGCCGCGGTTGGCTTCTCGCCCTGAAGAAGCGCCTTCACGGTCAGCTCGGCGAGGGTGGTGAGGCCTGCGCGTCCGACGATCTGCTTCGGGTCAGAGGCGCCCGCGCCGAGCAGGGTGTCGCCGCCTGCCATGAGGTACAGTCCGGCGGAGTCGCGGGTGACGCGTGTGCGCAGGCGCGCCTGCAGGTTCGCGTAGTGGTTGAGTGCGAACAGGGTCAGCACCTTAAAAGTGGAGGCGGGCACGCGCGCGGTGTCGGCGTTGGCGGCGTACAGGTCGGCGGGCGCGGTGGCCGCCTTGATGCTGGGCAGGTTGCCGTCCATGCCGGTGACGAGCAGGCTGTACTGCGGGTAGGTGCCGTCCGCGAAGAGCGCGGTGAGGGCGGCACGTAGCTGTTCCAGTTCCGCTTCGGGTAGTGCGGGTGCGAGGGTCGGGGTGGCGCTGGGGGTTGCGGAGGCGGTCGCCTCGGCGGTGCCGTCGGGGCTGCCGGTTGCGCTGCCGGTGGGGCTTGCGGAACCTTCGGGGCGTTTCTGTTCGGTTGCGGCGGATCCGCAGGCGGTGAGGAGGAGCATGCCGCCGAGGGTGAGGGCGGCGCGGCGGGTGAGGGTGGTGGTCTGGGCGTTGTGCTTGTTGGAAGGCATCTTTTGAGCATAGCGGGCAGATGGGGTGCCTATCGAATTTACGCGCCGGTGCTGGGATGCTCATGCAACGCTCCTGCTGCCCTTCACAAACCCTATCTGGGGCGCCCGGCACGGCGGCCGGGTGTGGCGGCGGGGTGCGCTGGCGGGCGCGGGACTAGGCGGAACGTTAACTGTGGTGTGAGCGTGGTAAATTACGCTGGTTTTGGCGCCGAATACGCGGTTTCGGTGTGGGTGAACGGGTTACAATGGGTGAGTTCAACACCTAACTTTCGCACCTTGCGCGCCAAAGTCGCCGCGAAAGTGACTCTAACTCACGAGAAAGAAGGTTCCGATGGAACTCGACGTCACTATTGAAATTCCCCGCGGCTCCCGCGTGAAGTACGAAGTGGACCACGAGACCGGCCGCCTGCGCCTGGACCGTGTGCTGTTCACCTCCATGCAGTACCCCACCGCTTACGGCTACTTCGAGAACACCCTCGGTGAGGACGGCGACCCGCTGGACGCAATGCTGATCCTGGATGTTGACGTTGTTCCCGGCGTGCTGGTTGAGTCCCGCCCGGTCGCAGTGTTCAACATGACCGATGAGGCTGGCGGCGACGCTAAGGTTCTGTGCGTTCCCACCGACAAGCGTTACGACCACATCAAGTCCCTGGCTGATGTTCCCGAGCAGCTGAAGGCTGAGATTCAGCACTTCTTCGAGCGTTACAAGGACCTGGAGCCCGGCAAGTGGGTTAAGGGCGAGGGCTGGGAAGACCTGGCTGCTGCTGAGAAGATGGTCCAGGAGGCTATCGACCGTTTTGCAGCTGAGGGTCACTAAGCTGCCGCACCGTTAGGTGCACCCGGTTTTGTAGGGGGCGTGTTCCCTGCGTCTGGTTCGTGCGAGTTTTCGTACGTGCTGGAGGCGGTGGGCACGCCCCCTTTTGTTGTGCTCGGAGTTGTTGCCCAGGGCTTTGTAGAGGTCGATTTCAACAAGTACTTTGCGCGGTGGGGCTTGTAATATTTCTGAAAGTTCAGATTTTAAAGATATTTCTAAAGTTCTAGTTGCATAAATGTTCAAGTTTAAAGTGAGATTTTAATAAACTTCAGGTTTACATTTATATATATTTTTTCACGAGAATGAAATATTTGCTTGTGAATACTCGAAACGGTGAATTTTCAGAGTAGGGTTGAAGGAGCGTGGTGTAAGAGCGTCGACGAAGCGTAAACGCCACACACTATTGTCATCACTCAACTCAATTTAAGGACTATCATGTCTGAACTGTCACGCCGGCATGTGTGCCGGCTTTCGTCATTTGCCCTGGTAAGTTTCTTCGTAGCACCTCAGAGCAATGCATGGGGTATTCAGGGCTCTGTTGGGTCTCCCCAGCAAATAGATGGGTGCACTGTTGCCCCGCTTCGTGAAGCGTGGTTGCCGACTAATGGCGCAGATAATGTCATTCTGTGGTTTCAGCTCCTTCCCTTTTCGGGCCCCTATGCTGGGGTGCATGCGCTTCCGTCGGTAGAACTGATGGGGAATCAAGGAGAGCGATTCTTGTATGAGGTAATTCGCCCCCATATTCGCCGTGATACAGGGCAGTGGCTGTCTAAAATTCCTTCGGGTCAGCAGATTGTGGTTGAGCTTGAACAGCTGAGTGGATCGCAAGAATACATGGTGCAGATGAGCCGTTGGCAGCCGGGTTCTATGGGATTGACAAGCCATTCTCCTGAGGGGTACCCGGCTGCACCATCACTGACAGTGCGTGAGAACTCGGGTCTGAAGGTGGTTCGTTCGCGTGGTGCCTCAGTGGAGAGCGCTGAGTATTTTTGTGGTGTCTACCAAGGGGAGATAAAGGGAAACGCATCCCTTGGAGAAGATGACGGTGCGTTTATTCAAGCTCAGCGCTGGGAATGGGGTCTTGAGGTAGATAAAGATATTTCTCAGCCGGAAGAGTTGTTTCAACGAGGGTGCTTTGGCGTGTATTTCCCGGGTCGTAGCGAATACGGCGGATCTACTGTGTCGGCTTCCTATCGGATTAGTGTTAGGACGCCGGGAGGCGTGTTGACATGTACCACAATAGTTGCCCCATAAAACAATTATGGGGGTAATCGCAGGGTTGTGGATTCGGGAAATCTTGCTCTGCAAAAAGAGATGATTGATAGGGGGTTGGTACAGATTTAATAGAATTAAACATCAAATCATCTTTATGTATAGATATTCAGGAAAAATTGGTGGGTTGACATTCAAACTATTTGAATGCGTTTGAACTACATGGCTTAAGAAAGGAATACAATATGGTTGATTATAGTAAATCAAAGCATGTGAATGTTTTGGATTTTGGTGCAGACCCAACCGGTACGAAGGATTCCGCACCAGCAATTCAAAATGCCATTAACTCGGTGGCCGCTGTTCCCGGTGGTGGTTCTGTCGAGATTCCTTCGGGAATCTATCTTGTGAGTAATGATTTTATTAATCTCAGGGATAGGGTAGAGGTGTATGGTCATGGATTCTCAACACAAATTATTGGGTTTAATAAAAACCCGAAGATTTTAAGAGATGTTGATGGTGACGATATGGAGTGTCAGGGGGTATTTCATATGGGGTCATACAATACCTTTGTGGGTGATATGGGAACAAATATACCAATGCGTTTTGGGGTGCGGGATATGTTTATTCGTGCCGCCAATCTTAATCTTTTGAATCCTAATATTCGTAAAGGATTTTTTGAGTATCAAATTGCTCAGGGTAAGCATGTTGCTGATAATTATATACCGGATAATATTGCGGGCATTATTGTTCATACAAGATATAATATTTTTAATGAACCTGAAGCTGCCCCTATTATTTCAAATATTGAAATCTGGGATACGGCAATCGGAATTGCCATCCTGGGTGAACATGATCGTGCTATGAAGGTTGATAAGGTCCGCATTCGTAAAACTCGCAGACAAGGGCTCTTGGTGGGAAAGCCGGTGGGTCATGTTCAGCGTAGAACAGAGAGTTTGAACTCTGGAGCTGCGGATAATAAGTTTGTGATGGTTGAGGTCTCTGATGCCAATCTTGGTGGCGGATATCATGGGGCAATTGAGGTGTACGGAGCTCAATGTAAATTCGTGGCATGTACCGCCTGGTTTGCTATTCGCAATAAGCCAAATTCCGACCTTTATCACGATAGAGATCAGTACCGCAGAAAGTCTGGTGCCGGGTGGGCGATTTTTGGCGAACGGAATATGTTCATCGGATGTACCGCTCAGGAGAATGGCGGGCACGGGTGGGTCGTAGGTTTCAAGGATAATCAGTTTATGAATTGTCTAGGTGAGTCCTCGAGTCTCGAGAATTCACTTATTCTTAAGGGAACTGCACGCACTGATGAAGCAGCTAATTGGTATATTGGACGAAATGCTTCTGGAGCACGCCTAGTATCGCCGCGTTCGGCTAATCCGAAAGTTGGCCAGCGTTCCTCGCGTTACGGGTTTTATCTGGAGAATAAGCTGGATGATATTAGTATTGTGGCCGGTTCATCGCGTAATGCCCGTGATGGTAATAAATTGACTTCGAATGATGGTCGGCACCTTTTCTTTAGGAGAGATCGCAGCGTCCCCTGGGGCAATTTCTATATTGATATTAATTTTGTGGTCTATAGGACCTCGCAAGATAACGAGATTAATCGGAATAGTCAAAATGACGTAAAAGTTTAATCATTCTGAAATAATTGCGCGGAGAGTGAATCCCGAGTATGTTCAAAGGGATTCACTCTTCTTCTACTCTCACACCTTTCACCGAGGATAGAAAATGAAGAAAAACCTTTCGACCCGCGGCGCGGCGGCACTGTTGGCACTGGCTATGGGGTATATGGGCCAGGGTGTAGCCCAGGCGGCATACATTCAGCCGAAATCTGCACAGCCTGTAGAAGAGCTGGAATTTGATGTTAATTGTTTTGACATGCACTTCTATTACGGCAAGAACACTATGGGCAGTTTGGATTGGGCGGAGTGTACCGGCCTGATTACGAAGAAGCAGGTTGTTGGGCTGGCTACAACCCGTGAAGATAAGTTGCCGAACGGGGTCATGACCATTTCGCGTGGCCGCTTGCTGGAGTATCTGTACCATCTGGCGGGTTCACCCGAGGTGAAGAACCTGCCGGAGAAGTCCCCGTACACCGACCTGACTCCGGGCGATGCGCGTTATAAGGTTGCTATTTGGGCGACCCGCGTGGGTTTGACCACCGGTTGGTCTGATGGTTCCTTCCGCTACGATACTCCGGCGAGCCGTGGTGCCTACTTTACTTTCCTTTATCGTGCTGCGGGTAGCCCCAAGGTAACTCTGGAATCCCTGGATGCGGCGAATGCTGTGCGTACGGAAAAGGGTGCTGCTCCCATTAAGGAAGGGAGCGAGTTGCATCGAGCAATGAGTTGGGTTTATCAGCATGCTTTAAGGAGGCCCGATGATAACCTTGATAGTGTCTGGTTGAGTGTTAGCTACACCGAGTACAACACCTGGGAAATCAATAAAATACCGGATTTCTATTACGCTTCGTACCCTACTATTTTCACCCCTCTCGCGATTCTTGATTACCATGAAGAGCTGACGCCGATTGTGGCTCGTCTGCAGTCGCTGTCCTAGCGGCAGGTGAGCGGGAGGGCTTGCTGGGGGCGTGTTCCCTGCATCTGGTTCGTGCGATTTTTCGTGCGTGCTGGAGGCGGTGGGCACGCCCCCTTTTACTGCATCTTTCGCCTTTGTTGTGTTTTTCGCCGCATCCGCCTGCACGCCGGGTGTAGTTGATTGTGCAGGGTGCAGATTCCGAGTATGTTCAAAGAAATTCACTCTTCTTCCGTTCTCACACCTTTCACCGAGGATAGAAAATGAAGAAAAACCTCTCGACCCGTGGCGCGGCGGCACTGTTGGCACTGGCTATGGGCTTCATGGGTCAGGGCGTGGCCCAGGCTGCGCATATTGATCCGAAACCTGCACAGCCTACTGAAGAACCCAAGGCTAATGTCAGCTGTTTCGAAATGTACGGCGAATACGGCAGGAACGCTATGAACAGTTGGCAGTGGGCAGAGTGTGTCGGCCTGATTACGAAGGATCAGGTTGCTGAGCTGTATAACATCGATGAGTGGTCCCTGCCGAATGAGGTCATGACCATTTCGCGCGGCCACTTGCTGGAGTATCTGTACCATCTGGCGGGTTCACCCGAGGTGAAGAACCTGCCGGAGAAGTCCCCGTACACCGACCTGACTCCGGGCGATGCGCGTTATAAGGTTGCTATTTGGGCGACCCGCGTGGGTTTGACCACCGGTTGGTCTGATGGTTCCTTCCGCTACGATACTCCGGCGAGCCGTGGTGCCTACTTTACTTTCCTTTATCGTGCTGCGGGTAGCCCCAAGGTAACTCTGGAGCCCCTTGGTAAGGCGAATGCTGCACGATATAAGATGCGTTTTGCCCCCATTAAGCGGGGTAGTGAGTTGCACCGAGCAATGAGCTGGGCGTACCAGCATGCAATGGCGAAGCGGGAGGATTATGACCTGCCTATGAACTTCAACTACCCCAGCGCCGATTACGTGACATGGGACGCCTACAGGGTGCCGGATTTCTACTTCGCTTCGCACCGCACTATTTTTATTCCTCTTATGATTCTGGACAGTCATGAGGAGCTGGCACCGATTGTGGCTCGTCTGCAGTCGCTGTCCTAGCGGCAGGTGAGCGGAGGGCTTGCTGGGGGCGTGTTTCCTGCGTCTGGTTCGTGCGATTTTTCGTGCGTGCTGGAGGCGGTGGGCACGCCCCCTTTTGATGTGCTCCTTGATTGTGTTCGGAGGTTCCGGGAATGGTGTGTGCGACCGAACTATTCTTCGGAAAACAGCCCCAGGGCACCCCTGGGAGTGCTAATATGGGCATATTACGAAGAATAGTTCGTATAACCTGAGGTTCTGCAGCGGTGAGGAGGAAACCCCATGGCATTCGACGCAACGGGGTTCGCGCAAGAATTTGGTGCGCAGGTTCGCGCCGTCCGCAAGTACGAAAAAATCACCCAAATGGAGTTGGCATGGATGGTCGGGCTCAGCGATAAAACAATCCGCGATATTGAGCGTGGGCTACCCGGCCCATCAATTGGTGCGGTCCTCAAGGTCGCCCAAGAGCTCGGCATCGAGCTGGCCATCACCAACCCCCTCACCTAACCCCTCCCGCACGCCTATATAAAGGAACCACCATGCAGAATGGACGCGCAGGACGCCTGCACCCCGCCGTCGGCACTGCCCGCCGCCACCTCGCCGCCGCCCTCGAAAAGCTCCTCGGCGCCGGAAGCATCAAAGCCACCGGACGCTCCCGCACCGCCTCCACCGCGGACGCCGCCGATCTACCCCTGCTCCTGGTCGCCTGCAGCGGCGGCCCCGACTCCCTCGCACTGGCAGGTATTGCCGCGCACTTCGCTCGCCGAGGCGATGTGCGCGTAGGCGCCATCATCGTCGACCACGGCCTACAAGAAGACTCCGCCGCTGTTGCCGCACAGACCACGCAGATCCTCACCGACCTGGGGCTTCACCCCGTTATCACCGAAAAAGTGCAGGTTCCCGTCGGCAACATGGGCCCCGAAATGGCGGCACGCACCGCCCGCTACACCGCCTTCACGAAAGCTGTTGAAGCCACCGGCGCCCGCGCCGTACTACTCGGCCACACCCTCGACGACCAGGCAGAAACCGTACTGCTCGGCCTAAGCCGCGGCTCCGGCACGCGCTCCCTGGCGGGCATGCCGCCCGTGCGCGTCGAAGAAGGTGTCACCTACCTGCGTCCCTTCCTCGGCCTGCGCCGAGCAGACATGCTCGACATCTGCGATGCCGAAACCCTCACCCCCTGGATCGACCCGACCAACACCGACGAAACCCTCATGCGTGCCCGCATCCGCCACAGCGTGCTGCCCTACCTGGAGGAGTACCTCGGCGGGGACGTCGCCCGCTCCCTGGCGCGCACCGCCTCCGTAGCTGGCCCCGACGCCGAATACCTCGACGAGCAGGCACAGGCAGCCTACGAGCAGGCGCTCCTACCTGCCGGAACCGCCGTGCGCGGCATCGAACGTGAGGACGCCGTGCTGCTGGACCGTGCGCAGGTGGCGGCGCTACACCCGGCGCTTCGTCTGCGTGTGCTTGCGACCGCCTGCAAGGCAGCCGGGGGAGAGAACCCCGGCTTCGAGCGACTGCAGGCGCTGGACTCTTTCACCGCCGAATACGCGGTAGCTGGGCCAGTTCAGGTACCCGGTCACGTGAGCGCGTACCGCCGCCGCAAAATTGTGCATCCGGCAACCGGTAAACGCCTGGACGTGCTCGTATTAGTGCCAACCCGACCCTAACTAGGCGCCCCGCGGAGCATCCTCAGCACACACTATCTGCGTGGTGAGGTGCGCCGCGGCGCCGTTTTAAGCCATACTTAAGGCGAACACCATCCACATTGTCCGCTGTGGGAAGGCATGAAACCCCTCACCCGGGCCCCCGGCGGAGGCGCAGAGCGTCTAAAAGAATACGAAGGAATACATCGTGCAGGCTATCGACGTGCAGGACGATATTAAGAACGTTCTCTTCAGCAAGGAAGAGATTAACGCGAAGGTCGCCGAACTGGCGGCGCGCATCGACGAAGACTACGCCGGTAAGGACGTGCTGTTGGTGGGTGTTCTCAAGGGCGCCATCATGATCATGGCTGACCTTTCCCGCGCTCTCAAGGGCCACTACACCATGGACTGGATGGCTGTTTCCTCGTACGGTTCCGGCACCAAGTCCTCCGGTGTTGTGCGTATCCTCAAGGACCTGGACACCGACCTGGTGGGCCGCAACGTCCTGATCGTTGAAGATATCATTGACTCCGGTCTGACCCTGGCATGGCTGCAGCAGAACCTGATTTCTCGCGGCGCAGCTTCCGTTGAGATTTGCACCCTGCTGCGCAAGCCCAAGGTCGTCAAGGCTGACGTTGAGGTCAAGTACGTCGGCTGGGACATCGAGCCCGAGTTCGTTGTTGGTTACGGCCTGGACTTCGCTGAGAAGTACCGCAACCTGGACTGCGTCGCAACCCTGCACCCGCACGTTTACTCTTAAGCCTTCACCTCAGCAACCATGCTGTAGGTGGTGACGCCCCGCCTCCTCACGCTTGTGGGGGAGCGGGGCGTTGCTGTACCCGACGGTGGATGTACTCGGGGGCGGATGTACCCGCCGCAGAAGATGCACTTTCACCCCCGCCGAGTGCTACAACCCTTTAGCCCGCAGGTGAAATAGAGAAGCCCGGTACCTAGCCGCCCGCCGGGGTAGGGTACATTTAAGGTTGCACCGTTGGGTGTTCCGGCAGGCATGCCGCACCCCAACGGGTCACAGCCGCAACGTAAGGACAAAGCATTGGCGCAAAACCCCAATACTCCGCAGAAAGGCTCGGAGGGCTTCCTGAAGAAGCTGATTAACGGCCCCTGGTTCTGGCCGGGTGCAGCTCTCGTAATCATGCTGGCTTTCCTCATGGCCTCCTTCTTCACCCAGCCCTCGCGTCAGGTGGACACCAACGTGGGTCTTCAGCTGCTCAACGACCACCAGGTCAAGAGCGCAAAGATCTACGACGGCGACCAGCGCGTCGAGCTGCAGCTTAAGGACGACTACAAGAAGGGCAACGACAACTACGGTAAGTCGGTGCGCTTCTACTACGTGCAGCCCCGCGGCGACGAAGTTGCTAAGGCAATGGAATCCGCCGAGCTGGAAAGCTACACGGACCAGCCGGTTGAGCACAGCTTCCTGGGCTCCCTGGTGTCCCTGCTGCTGCCGATTCTGCTCTTTGGTGTGCTCTTCTGGTTCCTGATGGGACGAGTCGGAGGCGGCTCCTCCGTCATGAGCTTCTCCAAGTCCCGCGCGAAGAAGTTCACCAAGGACAAGCCGGAAGTCCGCTTCAGCGACGTCGCCGGCGTGGACGAGGCGCTCGCCGAACTGGAAGAAGTCCGCGAGTTCCTGGCTGAACCCGAAAAGTTCACCCGCCTGGGTGCAAAGATCCCCAAGGGCGTTCTGCTGTATGGCCCTCCCGGCACCGGTAAAACCCTGCTCGCCAAGGCTGTGGCGGGCGAGGCTGGCGTGCCGTTCTACTCGATTTCTGGCTCTGACTTCGTTGAAATGTTCGTGGGTGTGGGTGCGTCCCGCGTGCGCGACCTGTTCAAGGAAGCGAAGAGCGACCCCGCCGCCATCGTCTTCGTCGACGAGATTGACGCTGTTGGCCGCCGCCGCGGCGTCGGTATGGGCGGCGGTAATGACGAGCGTGAGCAGACCCTGAACCAGCTGCTGGTTGAGATGGACGGCTTCGACGGCAACTCGAACGTCATCGTCATTGCGGCAACGAACCGACCCGACGTTCTGGACCCGGCGCTGCTGCGTCCCGGCCGTTTTGACCGTCAGATTGGTGTGGACGCCCCCGACATGCAGGGCCGCGAACACATCCTGCGCGTTCACGCCGCAGGCAAGCCAATCGCTAACACCGTTGACCTGGCTCAGGTTGCTAAGCGCACCCCCGGCTTCACCGGTGCTGACCTGGCGAACGTCATGAACGAGGCGGCTCTGCTGACCGCCCGCGATAACGGCAACGTGATTGACGACCGCGCTATCGACGAGGCAATCGACCGCGTCATGGCTGGTCCGCAGCGTTCCTCGCGCATCATGAACGAGCACGAGCGTAAGGTCACCGCATACCACGAGGGCGGTCACGCCCTGGTCGCGGCGGCACTGCGTAACTCCGCGCCGGTCACCAAGATTACGATTCTTCCGCGCGGCCGTGCCCTGGGTTACACCATGGTCATGCCGCAGGACGACAAGTACTCCACGACCCGCCACGAACTGCTCGACCAGATGGCGTACGCGATGGGTGGCCGTGCGGCTGAGGAAATCGTCTTCCACGATCCCTCGACCGGTGCCTCTAACGATATTCAGAAGGCAACCGACACCGCCCGCAAGATGGTCACCGACTACGGCATGAGCGCCGTGATTGGTTCCGTGAAGCTCGGCGGCGAAGACACCGAACCGTTCCTCGGTGGTGGCGGCGCTTCGGCACGCAACTACTCCGACGCGACCGCGGCAAAGGTTGACGCTGAGATTCGTGCCCTGCTGGAGCAGGCACACGACGAGGCGTTCCAGATTCTGCTGGAAAACCGCGATATTCTGGACCGCCTGGCGTACGCCCTGCTCGAGAAGGAAACCCTGCTCGAGAACGAGATTGCCGAAATCTTCAAGGACGTTCGTAAGCGCCCCGAGCGTGAGCACTGGTACTCCAAGCCGACCCGCGAGCGTACCGACATCCCGCCGGTGAAGGCACCGAGCGAGCTGGCTCAGGAGGCACAGAAGGCTGAGGAAGCACCTGCCGAGGCGCCGACTGTTCCCGTAGCGCCGACCGCTCCTGTAGCACCGGCGGCACCCGCGCAGCAGGTTCCGGTAGCACCTACGCAGCCTCTACCGCCTCAGGCACCCCTCAGCGACCCGGACGCCGATCCGACCGTCGCAATGCCCACCCAGCAGTACCCGAACTACCCCGCCCCTCCGGCGCAGCGCCCGGAGAACGGCAACCCGAACCAGAATGGAGCAGAGAATGAGCGAGGCTAAGAACGCCGTCGACCAGCCGCGTATTGAGGCTGCCGTCCGTGAGATTCTGCTCGCGATTGGTGAGGACCCGGACCGTGACGGTCTGCAGCAGACCCCTGCACGTGTGGCGCGCGCCTACGCGGAGTTCTTCTCGGGCCTGCACCAGGACGCCGGCGAGATTCTGGGTACGACCTTCGACATCGCCCACTCTGAGATGGTGCTGGTGAAGGACATTCCGTTCTACTCGACCTGTGAGCACCACCTGGTGCCGTTCCACGGCGTGGCGCATGTGGGTTACATTCCGGGCCCGGACGGTAAGGTTACCGGCCTGAGCAAGCTCGCCCGCGTGGTGGATTTGTACGCTCGCCGCCCGCAGGTGCAGGAGCGTCTGACCACGCAGGTGGTGGAGGCTCTGGAGGAGCACCTGAACCCGCGCGGCGCGATTGTGGTGATTGAGGCTGAGCACATGTGCATGTCGATGCGCGGTGTGCGTAAGCCGGGCGCGAAGACCGTGACTAGCGCGGTGCGCGGTGCGCTGATGAACGGCGCGACCCGTGCGGAGGCGATGAGCCTGATCTTCTCACAGCGCTAAGCACTCGGGATGAGCATATAGCTATACGACAGGGGGGCAGGATTCTAAGAAATCCTGCCCCCTGCGCTATGCGGTCGCATTTGTTGGGCTGTATGACGAGAGCCCTTGCGTGAAGAGCATCATCAGCTGTAGAGTAGTACCACTAGTACCGGCACCACTCCTTCGGGAGTACAGGACCGGTCTTCTTTTTTAACAACGCTACGTATCGCGTTCTTTACGTACCGTTGTTAGTGCAAGCATGGCTGTTCCTCGTCTCATCTGAAACGAAAATAACCGCGACCGGTTCCTCCCCTCATGGGTCCAGAACCGGTCATCGTTTTTAAACGATGACCTTAGTAAGACAGAGATGGCTTACATCCCGTGTAGTTATACCCTTAATATCCTTATATTGATATTATTAAAGAGTTCCGATGATGAAACGATATCAAGTGATGGATAGTGTATGTCTTCAATCGTAAAACCATTTAAAACATATGAACAGCAGGTTGGAATCTTGCGCCAGCGAGGTATGCTCGTAGATTCTCAGGAACATGCCGCTCACGTCCTTGAGCGTGTTAGTTACTACCGTCTGAGTGGTTACTACTATTCATTCCGGCGACCGGCGGGAAGCGTGCATCGCTCGGATACTTTCATACCCGGAACTGTCTTTGAAGATATCGTGGCCCTGTATGAATATGACCGTAATCTTCGGTCCATTGCGTTTTCGTATTTCTCGCAGTTTGAGGTGTATTTGCGGTCCCGCCTAGGGAATTTACTGGGGGAAGTGGATCCACTCATATACGAGGATGAAACCCGGTGCGACCTTCAAGGCAGTAAAAGGCGCACTGCGTGGAGCAGATTTACGAGAAAAAGCGAACAGCTTATTCGTACTTCTGAAGAAGAATTCGTGAAGCATCACCGTGAACAATACGGCGGGAAGTTGCCCGTGTGGGTTGTGGTGGAAGTTCTAGATTTGGGGGCTCTACAGAATCTGTATTTGGTCTCTCCGCCAAATATTCGACGAGATATCGCGAAAGCCTTGGGGTGTACTGACCCTCAGTTGGAAACTTGGATTAATTCGCTGCGGGTAATGCGCAATATTTGTGCGCATCAAAGTAGGTTCTACAATAAGCTGCACCCAGAGCCTCGTTTGCCACGTGTGTTGAGAGGTGGAAGAGTTGAGAGTCCTGAAATCCGTGAGGTTGTTGACCTGTTTGGTGTGCCGCAGGCTGAAGAGAACCATAAGATGTGTAAGACCTTCGGCATGCTCACCCTCCTCAAATATCTGATGGACCAGGGCGGAATCGGGGATACGGAATCTCTAACCCGGATTCTGAAGGAACGTCCTGATATTTCCGTTCCTGGGGTTGATGTATCGCGGGCTATGGGTATACCGCAAGGGTGGGAAGAAACCCGTTTGTGGAGCTAAAATCTTCACAGCTTATAGACACGCTGAAAGGGGCGGAGGTGAAAACCTCCGCCCCTTTTCGCATCGCCAAAGTGCTCTGAGAATGTGTTCTGAGCCGGTACCTTCCGCGGGGCGTGGCGGCGCCGATCATGCCGCACCGCAGAAGCTAGAAGAGCCCGCCGCTAACGCTGCAAGCTACCCTTCGACTCGCTCGGATTATCCCAACCCAGGGCAAGAGTCACGATCAAGCCCACGGCAATGAAACCGCAACCGGTCGCGGTGCCGAAAGCAATCCAGCGCACGGCGGGAACACCTTCAGCGAGCACAATAGTCACCAGCGCGGCAAGAGCCACCAGGGAGAGGATCCAAGCTCCGGTCTTCAAGTTCACAATGAGTCACTTCCTAGAGTATGTATGTGTGGGTGCGCACCACCGACCGGGGACGCGCCCGGCACGGTATGCGTGCCCTCCCAGCATACCCTTAAATAAGTATCTGTAATGCAAGTATTGAATGCCGTGTCACCAGAATCGCCCCCACAGCTGCCCCAACCCCCGCCCCAAGTCACTGCGGCAAACATGGGAGCACCGCAGATTCGGTACGATAAACCCATGACTGAATCCACACACACCACCCGTGTAGCCCCCTTGCCCTGCGACGCGCTCGCCGCCGAACGCACCCTCGTGATGGGCATCCTCAACGTCACCCCCGACTCCTTCAGCGACGGCGGCCAGCACTACGCCGCCGCCGACGCCATCGCCCGCGCCGCCCGCATGATTGCCGAGGGCGCCTCCATTATCGACATTGGCGGCGAGTCCACCCGCCCCGGTGCCGTGCGCATCAGCGTGGAGGAGGAGCAGCGCCGCATCCTGCCCGTCATCGAGGCAGTCGCGCAGATGGGCACCACCATCAGCGTTGACACCATGAACCCGCAGACCGCTCGCGCCGCCATTGCCGCCGGTGCGCACATCATCAACGATGTGTCCGGTCTGAACGTGAGCAATGAAATGATTGAAACCGCCGCTGAACTGCAGGTGCCGTACATCCTCATGCACGCCCGCGGCACCTCCCAGACCATGGACAGCCTGGCGGAGTACCCGCGCGGCGTGGTCACCGAGGTTGTGGAGGAGCTGACCGATCTGCGTGAGCGTTTCCTTGCCGCCGGTGTGCTGCCGCAGAACCTGATTCTTGACCTGGGTCTGGGCTTTGCGAAGGGCGGCATGCAGGACTGGGAGCTGCTCGCCGCCCTTGACGAGCTACAGGGCTTGGGCCACCGCCTGCTCATTGCTGGTTCCCGCAAGCGTTTTATCGCGAACGCCCTCACGGCGGCGGATATGGCGCTGGCTGAGCGCCTGAACGCGAGCGGCTTCACCGCAACCGATGCGGGCGAGGCGGAACGCGAACTGTGGCAGTCGCTGTCGGAGCCGCGCCCGGCTGAGCACCGTGCGGCAGCCTCCGCGGCGGTGACCGCCCTGGTGGCGGCGCGCGGCGTGTGGGCGGTGCGCGTGCACGACGTGCCCGCCAGCGTGGATGCGGTGACGGTCGCCTCCGCGCTGCGCTCCGTAAGCTAAGGCTCTGTCAGCTAGAACCACCAACCCCACCCACAACCTCCGACTACCCGAATATTTTCTAGGAGACCCCCAATGACCCAGGCAGATTACGCCCGCCACGACCGCATCACCCTCACCGGCATTATCGCCAAGGGCTACCACGGCGTGCTCGACTTTGAGAAGCGCGACGGCCAGCCCTTCGTCGTGGATGCGACCCTGTACAGCGATTTTTCCGCCGCAGCCGCCACGGATGACCTGACGAAGACCACGAACTACGCGCTCGTGGTTGACCTGATTCACCGCCACGTGACGAACGGTTCGCTGGACCTGATTGAGACCCTTGCGGTGAACATTGCCGAGGGTATCCTTGCGATGTTTGAGCTTGTGGAGGCGGTGGAGATTACCGTGTCGAAGCCGCAGGCGCCGATTGAGTTGCCGTTCGGTAACGTTGCGGTGAGCGTGTTCCGTGAGCGCGCCGCGGAGCGTGTCGTGGAGGGCGGCCGCTAGTGGCGGGCACCCAGAAAACCGATACGCAGAAGCCCAACACCCTGAAACACCGCGCGGTGTTGGCGTTGGGCTCGAACCTGGGCGAAAGCGAAGACACCCTGGAGCGTGCCGTCGCCGACCTGGTGGCGGGCGGCGTGCAGCTGGTGCGCGCCTCCGGGCTGTACCGTACCGCCCCGGTGGGTGGCCCGGCGGGTCAGCCGGATTTCGTGAACGCGGTCATTGAGGTGACCACTGACCTGGGCGCCTACGAGCTGCTGAAGCTGTGTAACGCGGTGGAGGCGGCGCATCACCGTGAGCGCCTAGTGCGTTGGGGACCGCGCACCCTCGATATTGACGTGATTGACTATGACGGCGTGATCTCTGAGGATCCGGTGCTGACTTTGCCGCATCCGCGGGCGCAGGAGCGTGCTTTTGTGCTAGTGCCGTGGGCACAGATGGACCCGCAGGCGCGCCTGACGGTGACCCGGCGTGCGGATCCTTCGGGAGAGCGGCCGGATGAGGTTCCTGCACCGCTGAGCCGCGAGGTCGTGAACGTTGCGGAGCTGTCTCGCACGCTGGTTGGGGCGGATGAAGACGCTATTAGCTATATGCGTGAGATGCAGGTACCTGATCAGCCTTAAATGTGGCACTCTGGAAGGTAGAAGAACCTACCGAAAGGAAACACCATGAAGCCCCTGAGTTATCGGGCGATTATTGTGGCGGCTGTGTGCGGTGCCGCTGCCGCTCTTATGGTGAATTCCGTGATGATTGGCGCCGGTTTTGGTGAGCTGAATTTCTCGTGGATGCTCGGCGCGGTGTGCCTGCTGGTTGCGGCGGGAGCCGTGTGGCTGGGTGTGCAGGTGGCTCGTTATCGTCGTATTCAGACGCGTGAGAAGGTACCCCATATGGGCCCGATTCTTGCGGCGCGTGCGGTGGCGTATGCGCAGGGTTCCATCATGACCGGTGCCCTGTTGACGGGCTGGTGCGCTGCGATTCTTGGCTACCATATGGCGATGGTGTCTGTGCGCGGTTTTTCGGTGGTCTTTTGGGAGGTTCTTGTTAATTGTGTGGGCAGTGTTGCCCTGCTGATTGCTGGCCTGTGGGCGCAGCATTGTTGTCGTATTCCGCCGGAGGATGATGAGGATGCGGCCTCCTCTTCCGGTGCTGTAAAGCCGCGAGAGGGAGGAACCTATGTCGGCTCCTAACCAGAATAGTTATTCGCCGAATGGCCAGTACGGGCAGGACGCCCAGCAGGGTCAGTATGGTCAGCCTGCTCAGCAGAACCAGTACGGGCAGCACCAGCAGGCGGCTTACGGTCAGCCTGGTGCCCAGTATGACCAGCAGGCGCAGTATGGACAGCAGGTTCCGCCCGCTGCCGCGTACCCGAACGCGCCGCAGCCAGTGTCTTCTCAGCCGGTTTCCGCGCAAGCCGTGCCGGAGCCGCAGTGGGTGCCCGCCGCCTCCGGCTACCTGACGGTTCGTTTTGTTCACACTATTTCTGCTTTGGTGTTCCCGATTCTTGCGGGTGCGGCTTTGTATTGTGCGGGCGCGTTCTTCGGCGGCCCGGAGGTGCTACGTATCATCGGTCTGGCTGTGATTGCGGTGTTTGGTCTGTGGGGTCTGTGGTGGATTCTGACCACTCCGCGCCGTACTCGTGCGCTCGGCTACGCGCTGGAGTCGAATCACCTGATGGCTCGCCGCGGTATCGTGTTCCGTTCCATGAGCTCTATGCCGTACGGGCGCATCCAGTATGTTGATGTGGATTCTGGTCCGCTGGAGCGCATGTGCGGTGTTGCCCGCCTGACGGTGCGCACCGCGGGTACGACCACCGGCACGATGGTGCTGTTTGGTATTCCGCTGAATGCGGCGGAGGAGCTGCGCGCGGATCTGGTGCGCCGCGCCGATGAGCGAATGGCGGCACTCTAATGAGTACCCCGAATCCGGTCAACCCCGCGCCGCAGGCACCGCAGCCTCCTGCCTCCCAGATGCCGCAGGAGCAGAAGTGGTGGCGTGCCGATATCCGCACGTTCATCATGAACCTCTGGTTCATTATTCTGCTGGCGTTTGGTTTCTTCCAGAGCATCATCCTGAATATTCTGACCACCCCGCCGAACGAGTGGGGCGCGCGCCTGACGCAGGCATTCGACGAGAACAGCAGCTATTTCAGTGCGACGTACTCGCAGCTCATCGGCTTCGGTGTGCTCATGCTGATTCTGGTTGGCGGCTCGATTGATTGGTGGTTTACCCGCTACAGCCTGGACGATTTGGCGATTCACCGCCGTAGCGGTTTTCTGTTCAAGAAGAACCGCACGATTCGCCTGGAGAGCGTGCAGAGCGTGGACATTTCGCGTCCTCTGGTGGCGCGCCTGCTGGGTGTGTCGGAGCTTCGTTTTGAGGTGGCTGACGGCTCTTCGGAGGCGCTGCACATCAAGTACGTTTCCGCCCGCAAGGCGGAGGTTCTGCGCCGTACCGCGATGGCGAGCATCAACCTGTTGCGTTCGGAGGCGGCGGGCCGCCCGGTCGACGTGCTGCCCGAGAGCATGCAGATTTCGGCGGAGCGCATGCCGGATGCAGATCAGTTGCATCAGCCGTTCGAGGCATCCTATGAGGCGTCCTATGGTGCGCCTCGGCAGGACGGTACCGTACAGGACGGCACTCAGCAGGTGGCGCCTCAGCAGGGCGCCCAGCAGCTCGCACCCGAGCAGTCTGCACCCCAGCGCCCCGGTACTCAGCAGCCTGGCGCATCCCGCCGCGGCGCTCGCATGCCGATGCCGGTCGCGGCTGACCCCTCGCAGCCGCCGATTTTCCGCATCTCGAATGTGCGTCTGATTGCCTCCATCATGCTGGAGCACCTGGTGTGGCTGGTGCCCGCCGTGGCCCTCATGGTCGGTGCCGCGGTCATTGCCGCGATCATGGATGGCGAGAGTCCGTTCCTGATTTTCATGGCGTTGCTACCCGGCACCTTCGTACCGCTACTCGGTTACTTGGGTACGTTGTGGGCACGTTTTGACGGTGCCGCGAACTTCAAAATCACCCCGAGCGGTCAGGGCGGCGTGACCCTGCGGTACGGTTTCACCGGCACGCACACCCAGAACGTGATGGTTGAGCGTATTCAGGCACTCGCCGTGGAGCAGTCCATTCTGTGGCGTGCGTTCGGTTGGTACCGCATCAAGATGACCATTGCCGGTATTGGTATTGAGAAGAACGACAACCAGAAGGTTGTAACCCGCAATGTTGCCCTCCCGGTTGGTAATAGGCAGGAGGCACTGATGGTGTTGCGTCTGCTGTTGCCCGCCCTGGATGAGGCGCAGGCGCAGGTGCTGCTGGATACCGCCAACGGTTCGCTGAAGCGTCAGCAGCCGCAGGTTCCGGCAATGATTGTGACGCCCTCTTCGGCGCGCTGGATGGATCTGCTCACCTGGAAGCGTAACGGCGTGACCACGGTCGGTTACACTGCCGGTTCGGTGCAGGCGAGCACCCGCATTGATTCTGATGCGGCGCGTTCGAGCGTCGGCGAGCATACGCAGGGCGACCTGCTACTGATTCGTGGCGGCTACTTTATCCGCACGCTGTCGATTGTTCCGGTCAGCCGTGTGCTGAGCGTGAGCCGAGGTCAGGGCCCGCTGCAGCGTGCCTTCGGATGCGCGAGCGTGCATTTCGGTACGGTGCCCGGCCCGGTGCGCACGCTCATGATGCACCTACCGCCGCGTGTCTGCGAGGACCTGGTCTGGTTGATGACGGTTCGGTTGGAGGGCATTGAGCCCTACTACCGCGTACCGGTGATGAGTGGGCGTCCCTAAGTCAGCCCGCCAACTAGCTAACCAGCCAGCTAAGCGGGCAGCAAAACTGCAGATCGCGCCCTGCCGTCGGTGTTCTTCGTGACACCGGCGGCAGGGCTGCCGTGAAAGGGAGAATATACTTAAAGCCGTGATACAGCATTCAAAACCTGCGCGTTTGGGCATTGGAATTATTTCAGCCGGGAGGGTCGGATCCGTCCTCGGTGCGGCTTTGCGCGCCTGTGAGCACACTATTGTGGGTGTTCACGCGGTATCTGAGGCTTCTCAGGAGCGCGCCGCGATGCTGCTTCCCGATGTGCCGCTGCTGCCGGTGGAGCAGATTGCTGAGCGTAGCGAATTGCTGATTCTTGCGGTTCCCGATGATGAGCTGCCGGGCCTCATCACCTACCTGGCGTCCTCGGGAAGTATTACCGCCGGTCAGATTCTGGTGCACACCTCCGGCCGTCACGGCACCAAGGTCCTCGCACCGGCGACCGCGCTGGGCGCTATCGGTTTGGCGATTCACCCCGCCATGACGTTTACCGGCATGTCCGTGGACCTACAGCGCCTGAACGGCACCTGCTTCGCCGTGACCGGACCCGCGCCGTTCATCCCGATTGCTCAGGCACTCGTGGTGGAAATGGGCGGCGAACCCGTGCACGTTGCCGAGGCTGACCGAGCGCTCTACCACGCAGCCTTAGCGCACGCCGCGAACCACCTCGTGACTATCCTGGGTCAGTCCCAGCAGATGCTCGCCTCCATCGGTATTGAGGACCCGGCACGCTATATGGGGCCGCTCGTGCGAGCCGCCGTGGACAATGCGCTCGCCAGCGGTGAAGGTGCTCTCACCGGGCCCGTGGCACGTGGAGACTCCGGTACCGTGAAGGCTCACCTTCAGGCTCTGAATGAGTACTCAGAGCATGAGAAAACAGGTGATATTACAGACTCTTATGCCGCTCTGGCACACGCAACCGCAAAAAGAGCGCATAATAGAGGTTTGTTAAACGATGAACAACTGGGACGAATTGAGAATCTGCTGGGTGAGTCTTCGGACCGCAACCACCCCGGCGATATTGATGATTCAGCCCCCGAAAACAAGGAGTTCTCGTCATGACTGAGACTTCGATGCCCCGAGTCGTGACCACCATTGCGGATTTCCGCACGGCAATCACCGAATCCCTTGCCGCAGCGCAGGAGGAACTGGACCGAGCAGCTCGCCAGGAGGCGGAGCAGAACGGCACCGCAGTTCAGTACACGAACGCATCCCTGGGCTATGTGCCCACCATGGGCGCCCTGCACGACGGCCACGCAACCCTGTTGCGTCGCGCCGCTGAACAGAATGATGTAGTGGTCGCCTCCATTTTCGTGAACCCGCTGCAGTTTGGCCCCGGCGAGGATTACGAGGCGTACCCCCGCACCCTCGAGGCTGACGCTGCCCTGGCTGGTGCCGCCGGCGTGAGCATCATTTTCGCCCCCTCGGTGGAGGAAATGTACCCCGACGGTGACCCGCTCATCCGCATTTCGAGCGGCGAGCTGGGCACCAAGTTTGAGGGCGCAACCCGCCCCGGCCACTTTGATGGCGTGCTGGCTGTGGTCAATAAGTTCTTCAACATTATTCGCCCCGCAGCCGGTAACCACCCGGTGAACGCGTACTTCGGTCAGAAGGACGCTCAGCAGTACATCCTGATCCAGCGTATGGTGCGCGATTTCAACCACGACGTGACCATGCGCCCGGTGGCGATTGTTCGCGAAGATAACGGCCTGGCGCTGTCTTCGCGTAATAGCTACCTGTCGGATGAGGAGCGCGAGTCTGCCCTGGTGCTGTCCCGCACCCTGGCGATGCTGCGTGAGAATTCGCTGAACCGTGGCTTCCACGAGATTGATTTGGACGGTGCGCGTGAGCGTATCAACTCCACTCCGGGCGTGCGCCTTGACTACCTGGAACTGGTCGACCCGATGACTTTCGGTGAGCCGACTGAGGAGTCGGAGCGAGTGCTGGCACTGGTTGCCGCGTTCGTTGGCCCGACCCGCCTGATTGACAACATGGACCTGCGCTAAGCGTTCGTTCGTTTAGAAGAGTCCCCAACACACTACACAGATAGGTATCACTGTGAGCACTGAGCACACTGCCGCACCGGCGATTGCTGATATGTCCGAGCAGATGCAGATTCGCCTGGAGAAGCGTGCGAAGCTGATCGAGTCGGGTCGCGAGGCATACCCGGTGGGTCTACTGGATTCTGAGGGTAACCGCGTGGAGCCCAACCACATTGAGGATCTGCGCGCCGAGTACGATCCGAAGCTGGCTGCTGAGGAGCTGAAGGCTGGCGACGAGACTGACCGTGTGGTGCATGTTGGTGGCCGCGTGGTGTTCGTTCGTAACACCGGTAAGCTGTGCTTTGCGACCCTGCAGGGTGGTACCGAGGGTAAGCGCATCCAGGCGATGCTTTCGCTGGCTGAGGTGGGCGAGGAGTCCCTGGCGGAGTGGAAGTCCCTGGTTGACCTGGGTGACCACGTGTTCGTGACCGGCCGCGTGATTGTTTCTCGCCGTGGCGAGCTGTCCATTATGGTGACCGACTGGAAGATGGCGTCGAAGGCTCTTCGCCCCATGCCGGTTCTGCACAAGGACCTGAACGAGGAAACCCGCGTTCGCCAGCGCTACCTGGACCTGATGGTTCGCGAGGAAGCTCGCGAGCTGGTGAAGAAGCGCGCCCTGATTACCCGCACCGTCCGCCGCGTGCTGGAGGATCACGGCTACATTGAGGTTGAGACCCCCGTTCTGCAGCTGGTGCACGGTGGCGCGACTGCTCGCCCGTTCCGCACCCACCTGAACGCTTTTGATCAGCCGATGACCATGCGTATTGCGACCGAGCTGCCGCTCAAGCGCGCAGTGGTGGGCGGTATTGAGCGCGTGTACGAGATTGGCCGCGTGTTCCGTAACGAGGGCGTGGATTCGACCCACAGCCCCGAGTTCACCACCCTGGAGTGCTACGAGGCGTATGCCGACCAGTTCGTGATGGCTGAGCGCATGAAGGAGATTATCCAGAGCTGCGCAAAGGCTGTCGGTACCGAGCGTATTGAGACTGAGAACGGCACCATCGACCTGTTCGGTGAGTGGAAGTGGGTTGGCGTGTACCCGGGCCTGTCCGAGGCTGTGGGCGTTGAGATCACCCCCGAGACTGACGCTTCGGTTCTGCGTGAGATTGCTGAAAAGCACGAGGTTGACATCGACCCGAAGTGGGACGCTGAGAAGCTGGTGACCGAGCTCTTCGGTGAGATTGTTGAGCCGACCCTGGTGAACCCGACCTTCGTGTACGATTACCCGCCGAGCGCTCAGCCGCTGGCTCGCCCGCACCGTTCCGGTGAGCCCCTGATTGAGGCGTGGGACCTGATTATTGGCGGTATGGAGCGCGGTACCGCGTTCTCCGAGCTGATTGACCCGGTCATTCAGCGTGAGCGCCTGACCGCTCAGTCGCTGCTGGCTGCTGCCGGTGACGATGAGGCGATGGAGCTGGATGAGGACTTCCTGCGCGCCCTGGAGCACGGTGCACCCCCGATGGGTGGCCTGGGTCTGGGCATTGACCGTCTGATTATGTTGCTGGCGGGCGATCAGGATCCGGAGCGTCCGGGTACTGTGGTGCGTCAGCCCGGTATTCGTGAGACTATTCTCTTCCCCCTGATGAAGCCGGAGGCCTAAGCTTCCCCTTCACCTGTGAGGGTGTTAATGCGGCGGGTGCCGCGGATACGGTTGTATCTGCGGTACCCGCCGTTTTCTGTGTACTCTTTTGCACGGTGTATAGCTTCTGGGGTGGGGTTTCTGTTTATTTACACAGGTCAGGGGCGTTTTTACTCTATTCTGGTGCTGATTTATGCTGCTCTATTCACTCTGGCGGGGGTTTCTGCTCTTATGCATGAACGCGTTACATAGAAAATAATGAGGGGTTGAGAGGTGGCAGAATTTCGCTTTTGAATAGGGCTGAAATGTATGGTGTGAATGGTCTAATGTGCAGGCTCGTGCGGGCGCTATATTGCGCTCAGATTGTCGGGGACGCCGGGGCGCATTATTAGGTGTCTTTGTCTCTGGGGGCTGTGTCTGCTGTCTGGAAGAATCCAAAGTATTTGCACTCTAAACTTCACTTTAATGTTCTTGTAGCGAGTGCAGATTTAGCGGGGATGCACAGAAGCGATATATCGCTGCGGGTGATTGGTGCATTGTTTCAATGCTCAGAATATTTTCGGAATTTTTAATACAGTTCTGTTACTATATGAAAGAAAATTAGTACATAAATATATCCGGCACATTATTTTCTCAATCCCGATAGAGGCTTTTGAGTTTACTCCACAGGATATATGCAACAGATGAGGAGGTGCCTCAATGGCACAGAAGGTTCGCATCATCCTTGAAGACGATCTCGACGGCGGCCCCGCAGACGAAACTATCCGTTTTGGCCTGGACGGCGCTCACTACGAAATCGATCTGTCCTCCGCAAACGCAGCTCGCCTGCGTGACGCTATCCGCCCCTTCGTAGCGAAGTCCCGCCGCGTGCAGGGCACCGCTACCCAGCGCACCCGTGCTCCCCGTGGCACCGCTGCTCCGGTTAAGCGCAACCCCGAGACCGCAGCAATCCGCGAATGGGCTAAGGCTAACGGTCACAAGGTTTCTGACCGTGGCCGCATCCACCAGGATGTTCAGGACGCATACTACGAAGCAATGAAGGCTCAGGGTTAAAGGCTCTTAGTATTCATGCTGTCGGAGGGTTTGGTGCTTTAGGGCTCTAATTCTTCGGACGCTAAAGGCGGATGGTGTTCTCACCATCCGCCTTTAGTTGTGCTCCGGTATTTCTTGATATGCGCTGCATATCTGCGGAGGGTGGAGTGTTTTTATATCACCTACCCCAATTAACTATTTACATGTAAAACATATTGATCCTTTGCCAATGCCCGCTTCTGAATTATTAGGAGGAAGATCCGAGAATCGGATGCGCAATATGGTGTCGAGTTCAGGCTCCCCATTTAGATTTCATGCATCGGCAGGAACACTAAAGGTAATGGTGCATTAATCTCTTCAAAGCGGGGGATATGCGCTGTGATATTCACGCGGTCGTTGAGTCGAGTATTCCATTGAAGAGGTTGGAATGTACTGACTGAAATTTTCGAATAATTAGGGACCCTGCATCTTCGGTGGCGCTATCGGAACTTACGATTATCTCTTGATGGGGCACCGAAATGAGGCGGGAATTATCCGGGAAATAAGTACCGTGTTGTCCGGCAAATATTTTTTGCGAATTATTGAAATTTCTCACTTAAACATATAAATTTTTAAAAATTTCTGCAATATATTCATGCATGTGCAGGAAACAGGTGGTTTGAGTGTTGGTATATGTGGATTCTTGTGCGTTCACCTTTTCTGCAAACCCTCGTATCGGCACCACGGTCCCTCAGAACCCACCCGTAGCACCTGTCGGCGGTGCATCCGACGGCAATATGCGCACACTCTGCACAGGTAACCCCGACAAAAGCAGCCAGCCCCGGCAAAAGCAGTCAGCACCGACCGGCAGCGCCCATCCGACTGTAGGGTAGGCCCACCTGCGTGAGCTAGACCCCTCAAAACTACCCCTGCACCCCGCCAGAAGCCCCGAAACCGCGCCTAAAACGCCCCGAACAGCTCATCTGTTCTCTTGATGGCGAACAGACGCCCATCAGCCCGCCCTTTCAGCCGCGCTCAACGTACTCTTGTATCAATAGGAAAATGCAAGGAGTGCGTAAATGTTTGAACGCTTTACCGATCGAGCTCGGCGTGTTGTGGTGCTTGCCCAGGAAGAGGCACGCATGCTCAACCACAACTATATCGGTACCGAACACCTTCTGCTCGGTCTGATTCACGAGGGCGAAGGCATCGGTGCCCGCGCCCTGGAATCATTGGGCGTTACCCTGAACGCAGTACGTGAGCAGGTTCAGGACATCGTCGGCCCCGGCCCCCAGGCGCCTAACGGCCATATCCCCTTCACCCCGCGTGCGAAGAAGGTTCTCGAACTGTCCATGCGCGAGGCTATTCAGCTGAACCACGGCTACATCGGCACCGAACACATCCTGCTGGGCATGGTTCGTGCAAACGAGGGCGTGGCAAACCAGGTGCTGGTCAAGCTGGGCGCTGAGCCCGCTGCCGTGCGCCAGGCTGTTATGGACCTGATTTCCGGCTACCCCGGTAACAACTCTGGCGATAAGGAAACCGCCGGCGTGGGTGCAGGTAACTCTCGCGAAGGCACTCCCGCGGGTTCGACCATCCTGGATCAGTTCGGCCGCAACCTCACCGCAGCAGCGCGTGAGGGCGAGCTGGACCCGGTCATCGGCCGCCACAAGGAGATGGAACGCGTCATGCAGGTCCTCTCCCGCCGTACTAAGAACAACCCCGTGCTGATTGGTGAGCCCGGCGTCGGTAAGACCGCCGTCGTGGAGGGCCTGGCACAGGCTATCGTGCACGGTGACGTTCCCGAAACCCTCAAGGACAAGCACCTGTACACCCTGGACCTCGGCTCCCTGGTCGCAGGTTCGCGCTACCGCGGTGACTTCGAAGAGCGCCTGAAGAAGGTCCTGAAGGAAATCCGCTCCCGCGGCGACATCATCCTGTTCATTGACGAGATTCACACCCTCGTTGGTGCAGGTGCCGCAGAGGGCGCGATTGACGCTGCCTCCATCCTCAAGCCCATGCTGGCTCGAGGCGAACTGCAGACCATCGGTGCAACCACCCTGGACGAGTACCGCAAGCACATTGAGAAGGACGCCGCTCTGGAGCGCCGCTTCCAGCCGATTCAGGTTGAGGAGCCCTCTCAGGAGCTTGCCGTGCAAATCCTCAAGGGTGTGCGCGATAAGTACGAGGCGCACCACCGCGTCACCATTACCGACGAGGCCATTGAGACTGCCGTGAACCTTGCGGCACGCTACATCTCTGACCGCTTCCTGCCGGATAAGGCTGTCGACCTGATTGACGAGGCGGGCGCACGTCTGCGCATCAAGCGCATGACCGCACCCCCGGAAATCAAGCTGCTCGACGAGAAGGCAGCCAAGTTGCGCCAGCAGAAGGAAGACGCCATCAACTCCCAGGATTACGAGAAGGCCGCAGGCCTGCGTGATCAGGAGCAGAAGGTCCTGGCTGAGAAGGAAGAAGCCGAGAAGGCATGGCGCGAAGGCGGCGACGCATTCGGCACCGTGACCCCCGAGGTTATTTCTGAGGTTCTGGCCGCTTCCACCGGTGTTCCCGTCTACAAGATCACCGAGGAAGAGTCCAGCCGCCTGCTGACCATGGAGCAGGAGCTCCACAAGCGCGTCATCGGTCAGGATCACGCTATTGCGGCGCTGTCCCGCGCTATTCGCCGTACCCGCGCAGGTCTGAAGGACCCGCGCCGCCCCGGTGGTTCGTTCATCTTCGCCGGCCCGACCGGTGTGGGTAAGACCGAGCTTGCCAAGGCACTTGCCGAGTTCCTGTTCGGCGATGAGGATTCGCTCATCACCCTGGATATGTCCGAGTACCAGGAGAAGCACACCGTCTCCCGTCTGTTCGGTGCGCCTCCCGGCTACGTTGGCTACGATGAGGGCGGCCAGCTGACCGAGAAGGTCCGCCGCAAGCCCTTCTCCGTGGTCCTGTTCGACGAGGTGGAGAAGGCTCACGCCGACCTGTTCAACTCGCTGCTGCAGATCCTGGAAGACGGTCGCCTGACCGACTCGCAGGGTCGCGTGGTGGACTTCAAGAACACCGTCATCATCATGACCACCAACCTGGGTTCGCGTGACGTGAACCGCCGCATCCCGGTTGGTTTCCAGGCGATGGACGACGCAACCGCCGATTACGAGCGTATGCAGTCGCGTGTGATGGAGAACCTCAAGGAGCACTTCCGCCCCGAGTTCCTCAACCGTGTGGACGACATCATTGTCTTCCCGCAGCTCTCCGAGTCTGAGATTCTGCAGATTGTGGACCTGTTCGTGGGCCGCCTGGCTAAGCGCCTGGCGGAGCAGGATATGTCCATTGAGCTGACCAACGCTGCGAAGGTTCTCATGGCGGCTAAGGGTTACGACCCGTCCATGGGTGCTCGTCCTCTGCGCCGCGAGATGCAGCGCAACATTGAGGACGCCCTGTCTGAGAAGATCCTCTTCGGCGACATCAAGCCCGGCGAGAAGATCACCGTGGACGTTGAGGGTGAGGGCGACTCCGCGAAGTTCGTCTTCTCTTCTCAGCCGATGAAGGAGCTGGCTCTGGATTCGGTGCAGGAGCTGAACGAGGATGCCGCAGAGGCTCCCGCAGCTGAGGCGCCTGCCGCTGAGGGTCAGGGCAACGACTAAGCTTTGGAATAAGTCCTAGGTAGCTAGGCTTAGTGCACTAAACGCCTGAGGGGCGGTACCGGATAATTTCGGTACCGCCCCACAGGCGTTTCTATGTGTTTGCGAGGCTTCTAAGTCTTGGGAGACTCTAGAAGCCCCCCAGAAGCCCCCAGGAGCCTTTCTGCGGTGGGTACTAGAGCGAGACGAGCACTGCATCGCCCTGGGCGACTTCGCGGGCGAGAGAGTCCGCCAGAAGCCCCGCGTAGCAGCGCTGCAACTGCTCGGCAGCGGGGGAGAGCGCATACAGCGCCTTGAGCGGGCGGTGCACCGCGGCGGGTGCATCCGCGCGGAACGCAAAGTCAGGAGAAGCCGTATCGCTAGCCGCAGCTACACCCGCGTTCAAAATCAGCTCACGATTCACCGGCTCATGCGCCGCACGCAGCACCGCCATGACCGCCCCGCGCACCTGACGGTCCGTGCCGTGCCAACTCTGGCCCTTGGGGGTGTAGTCCGCCTCCGGTTTGCCCGCCGCAACCCAGGCGCACAGATCCTCCACCGGGCACAGCTGGCAGGTCGGGGACTTCGCCGTGCAGACCAGCGCGCCGAGCTCCATGGTCGCCGCATTCCACAGGCAGGAGGTGGGGGTGTCGGCGGGCATGAGCGCCTCCGCCAGGCGAGTCTCAGCCGCCGTCAACGAGCGGGAGGGCAGAGCCTTGCCGGATACAGCGCGCGCGTGCACGCGGCGGATATTCGTATCAATCACCGTGGCGCGCAGACCAAACGCGAACACGCTAATCGCCGCCGCCGTGTAGGAGCCCACGCCCGGCAGAGCCAGCAGCGCCTCGTAGTCGGCGGGAACCTTACCGCGGTGCTGCTCCACAATCGCCACAGCGGCACCGTGCAGACGCTGCGCGCGGCGCGGGTAACCCAGGCGGCCCCAGGCGCGCACCGCCTCCGAGGCGGGCTCGGCGGCAAGGTCGGCGGGAGTGGGCCAGCGGCGCATCCATTCCTCCCACACGGGTAGAACGCGCTTGACGGGGGTCTGTTGCAGCATGAACTCGCTGACCATCACGCCCCAGGGGGTGCACTCGTCACGACGCCACGGCAAATCGCGTGCCTGGTCGAGGAACCACTGGTTGATTCGGCGGTGGAGCGCCTCGGTATTCGTGCCTTCGGGCAGGGTCGGTTCGGGGCGTGTGCGTGCGGTGCGTTTGGGCTCTGAGGTCATCCGAAAAGCCTACGCCACAGGGCATATATTCCCAAAACTGCATGAACAGAGTTCACTGTGATTCTCAGGGTTAAACCCGGTATCCTTAAGAGTATGTCTGAAAATGGTCCCGTTCTGCCTCCCGAAGTCTACCGCCGCCGTCGCATCGTGGCGGTTATTGCTCTGCTCGCTATTATTCTGCTGCTGGTTGCCGGCGTGACCTCCATGGTCGGCATGATTAACGGCAAGAAGGAGGCTACCGTAGCCTCCACCGCGACGGCTTCCGGTGCACCCTTCCAGAGCTTCAGTGCTCGCCCCTCCGAAACTGCTTCGGCAACCCCGTCCGCTAGCGCGACTGCCTCGGCTAGCGCTACTGCTTCGGCAACCCCCTCGGTGACCGCTTCTGCGGCACCCACTGCAAGCGCGACCACCGCTACCCCCGTAGCAACCCCGACCACGCCCGCGCCGACTCCGACTACCCCCGCACCCTCGGTGACCACTGCGGCTGCTGTTGCGGCGTGCACCGCGAACGACCTGAAGGTGACCGTCACCCCCGCGAAGCGTACCTTCGCAGCCGGTGAGCAGGTGTCCTTCCACGTGACCTACACGAACTCCTCGAAGACCCCCTGCGCTGTGGGTGGCGAGGGCGCGAACACCGGCGTGGACCTGAACATCACCTCCGGTGCGGCTCAGGTGTACACCCGTAGCCTGTGCGCGGCGACCGCCGTTCAGAAGTCTGAGGTGGCCGCAGGTGCCGAGGGTGCAACCGACCTGGCGTGGGACCGTAAGATCAACGTGCTGGGTTGCTCCTCCGCTTCGGCCGCTCAGAAGGGTTCCTACTGGGCTGCGGTGACCGTCAATGGTGTGAGCTCGGCTCCGGTGAACTTCGTGATTCAGTAGTTCACTTCTATAGTTTTCGCCCCGTGTGGGTGTGAGAAGCCCCCGTGCTGGATGTTCTTCCGGCACGGGGGCTTTTTAGCTTTTGTCTGGCTATTACTTGGAGGCGCGAGGCTTGGCGAAGCGGCGCTCGCCCAGGTACCCGAGCAGGCTACCGAAAGCGGTCCACTGCAGTGCCGCCAACAGCAGGGTGGACAGGTCGGTCACCTCAAAAGAATTGGGGATGACCTTGAACCACAGCAGCGGCAGGTAAATCAGGAAAAGAATGGGGGACGCCCACACGAAGAACGGGACGGGGCGCTTAGCCGACGGATACTTGGTTTGTGAGTACGACATTGTGACCTCCTTGGGGTGTCAAGGTGCGGAGAAAACTCCGCTGTCACTGCATCATAGCGCAAAAATATTCTCCGGGGGGGGGGGGGGGG
>ERZ1674236.5-NODE-5-length-100555-cov-22.564577_pt1 | contig 100555 bp, 87 predicted proteins | sample MGYA00581210_ERZ1674236 | MGnify/ENA primary metagenome ERZ1674236 (study PRJEB41354, sample SAMEA4873328) | human saliva metagenome | biome: human-associated habitat [ENVO:00009003]; feature: mouth environment [ENVO:08000002]; material: saliva material...
CACACTCTTTCCCTACACGACGCTCTTCCGATCTTTTCTCCAGGCTGCTCTCCGCCATGCGGGAGAGCTGCTCACGCACCGTGCGGGCACGAGCCTCACCCACACCATCCACGGCGCGCAGATCCTCAAGGGACGCCGCCATGAGAGCCTGCAGGCTGCCGAAGCGCTCCACCAGACGCTCAGAAATAGCGTTCGGGATGCTCGGAATACCGGCGAGCAGACGGAAACCGCGAGGCTGCAGGGGGAACTCCAGGTCGGGGTTCTCGCCAAAGCCGACAGTGCGGGCAATCGTGCGCAGATCAACAATGTCCATATCGTCCAGGTTCTGAAGCGCCTCAACACCGGCGGTGATCAGCTCGTCGTTCACCTCGGGCAGGTAGTCGCGCAGAATCAGGTCGCTAGCGGTCATCTCGGGGGCGCGCAGCTCCTCCAGCTGCAGGGCAATCAGGCGGCCATGCACGCCGAGCTCCAGCACGTAGTGGCTGACCTCGCGGATAATGCGGTTCACCATCTCCATGCGCTGCAGGGTCATCGCCACATCGCCCAGGGAAACGTTCGACTCAATCTCCAGGGCAGATAGGCTGGAGAGCACCGAACGCAGACGCTTCTTATAGCTTTCAAGGGTCTGAATCGCCTGGTTTGCGCGGGCCATCAGGTACTGGCTGTCCTCAACCATGTAGCGGGTGCCGTCAACGTACACCGAAATCACGGACATCGACGCGCTCACCGAAATCACCGGGAAACCGGTCTGAATCGCGGTGCGTTCGGCGGTGCGGTGGCGGGTGCCGGACTCGTTCGTCTCAATGGAGGCGTCCGGCATGAGCTGCACGCCGGCGTGCAACAGGCGGGTGGCGTCGCGGTCGCAGATGATAGCGCCATCCATCTTCGCCAGCTCGCGCAGGCGAGTTGCCGAGAACTCGGTGTCGATGTTGAAACCACCCGAGGATAGGGAGGATACGGTGCGGTCGGATCCGAGTACGATGAGTGCGCCCGTACGGCCACGCATGATGCGTTCCAGGCCCTCGCGGAGCTCGGTGCCGGGGGCGATTCGGGCGATAGTTTTAAGCAATAGGTCACTATAATTCATCTGCACAAAAAACATTGTACCCGCAAGGGTGGTTATTGAGCCAGGTCAGGGGCGGAACGGCGGGCTAAAGTGCCTCAAAAACGAACGGATATTCTCGATATTTATACGGGAGTGTGCAGGGCTAAACTATCTGCATTTAAGAGTAAAAATATGTTCTGCGGTACCCCATTTCGCCCTGACCAAACACCGCGCACCATATTGCCCCAGACCCTAAAATAGACCCATGACCGCGCGCACGAAAAACACCAAAACCGCCCCCGCCTACCGCTGCACCGAATGCGGCTGGAGCACCGCCAAATGGGTAGGCCGCTGCGGCGAATGCCACACCTGGGGCACTGTCGAAGAAGCCGCCGGGGGCACCCGCGCGCGCACCCGCGCCGCATCCAGCGTACAGAAACCCGCCCAGCCCATCGCCGAAGTCGACTCGCGCGTAGCCGCATACATGAGCACCGGAAACCCCGAATTTGACCGCGTGCTCGGCGGCGGACTCGTACCCGGCGCGGTCATCCTCATGGCGGGCGAACCCGGCGTGGGTAAGTCCACCCTGCTGCTGGATGTTGCCGCCACCTTCGCGCGCGGCACCGCCGGGATTGCGGGGCAGAAGGGTGGGCAGAACAACCCGGTGCAGAACGTCCAGCCGCCGCGCCCGGTGCTGTACATTACCGGCGAGGAATCCGCCGCGCAGGTCAAGCTCCGCGCCGACCGCATCCGCGCCATCGCGGACACCCTCTACCTGACCAGCGAAACCGACCTCGGCACCGCCCTGGCGCATATTGAGCAGATCAACCCCTCCCTGCTGGTCATTGACTCCGTGCAGACCCTCGCCTCCGCGGAAGTTGAGGGTAGCGCCGGCGGTGTGACCCAGGTGCGTGAGGTTGCCGCCTCCGTGATTGCCGCGGCTAAGGAACGCAACATGTGCACCCTGCTCGTGGGTCACGTGACTAAGGAAGGCACCATCGCGGGCCCGCGCCTGCTTGAGCACCTGGTGGACGTGGTCTGCCAGTTCGAGGGCGATAAGCACTCGAATATCCGCATGCTGCGCGCGATTAAGAACCGCTTCGGACCCACCGATGAGGTGGGCTGCTTCGACATGCACGAGGACGGCATCGCGCCCGTGCTGGACCCCTCCGGCATGTTCGTTTCAAGTACCCCGCACCCGGTGGCGGGCACCTGCGTGACCGTCACGATGGAGGGCCGCCGACCCCTGCTCGCGGAGGTACAGGCGCTACTGGATCAGGCGGTGGCGCCCGCCCCTCGCCGTACCGTCTCGGGCCTGGATTCGGCGCGTATTCAGATGCTGCTGGCGGTACTGCAGCGCCGCGCCGGGCTGAACGTGGGCAAGCTCGACTGCTACGTCTCCACGGTGGGCGGCGCAAAAATTGCCGAGCCCGCCGCCGACCTGGCGTGCGTCATGGCCCTTGCCTCGGCGGCGCAAAATAAGCCGCTACCGCGCAAACTCGCGGTCTTCGGCGAGGTCGGCCTGGCGGGTGAGGTGCGCGCCGTTCCGGGCATCCGCCAGCGCATTGCGGAGGTGGGCCGCCTGGGCTTCACGCACGTGCTGGTGCCCGCCTCCCCGACCGGCGTGGGGGACGTGCCCGAGGGGGTCACCGTGCGCGAGGTGACCACCCTGGGCGAGGCGCTGGCACTACTCTTCCCGCAGAAGTAGCCGCCCGCGCATCAACAGCATAGAGATAGCGGAGGAGGGGGCTCCCGGCTGACGTGAAGGTCACCGGGAGCCCCCTCCGCTGTGTCTTGACGGTCGCCACTGACCCCGCTAGAACCCCGCTAGGAGGAGCGGCTCTCCTCCTCGTTCTCGTGCAACATGATGTTGATCGAGCGGGTGTGGAGCTTGTTCGTGCGGTGGGTGTTCACCGCGCTATCGGTCACGTCGTCAACCACCATGGAGTCATCCATGTCAGCGTCAACAATCGGGATTACCGAGGTACGCGGTGCATGTTTGGTGACCGCCTCACCCAGGGGCACCAGAACCGCCACGGCGTCCTGGTGGGACATACCGGTTGCCTCCATAAAGTCGACCACGATCAGGCGGAGCATCAGCACGAGCGACTCGCCCTCAAAGGTCGCCACACCCATTGTGCGCGGCTCGAGGGTGCCGGCAAGCTTAATCATGCGCTCGCGTGCCTCCATCATGTAGTGCTCGCGTTCGCCCTCCGTCGGGGCAGACATGCCCAAGCCGAGGCTCTGCGCCGCCACCGACAGCTCGGTCAGCGCGTCACTGAGTGAAAGCTGCGCGGCGGTGCGTAGCTGCACGTGGTGAATCGTGGACGCCATACGGCGGTTGAGCACACGGTCGTTACGGATCGCCAAATCCACCGCGGCGAGGGTCTTTGCCATGCGCGCCAGCTCGCCCTTGCTCTTGCGGCTATTCCAGGACAGCTCATTCATACCCTGCGCGGTGATCAGGTCGCCTCGGCACGCATCATACAGCGGTTGCAGGGCGCGTGCATCAAGCAGGCTCTGGTACGCCTTGTTGTAGTCGTAGTAGCGGATTGCTTCGGAGGAAAGCTGGAAAACCTTCGCGAACGCATCCATGAGAGCCTGCGCGCGTTCACGCGGGTTCTTACGCGGGTCGCGCGGCATCAGGTACATAGCGAGGAACGCAAAGGCGCCACCAACGATACCGTCGAAACTGCGGGTGAACGCATCGTCAGGTACGGGCAGCAGCAACGTGAAACAGGCCTGGAAGCTGAGCTGAATCGTAAAAATAATGCCCTTATCAATAAATCGGGCAATAATCACGGTCAAGAAAAGCACCACTGCCGCCTGCCAGGTACCGTGACCGAGCAGAATCAGCAGAAGGTCGCCAATGAGAATGCCGAGGGTCACGCCGAAGGAGACCTCAAGGATTCGGCGGGAATGCTTAGCACCGCTTACATAGCCGAGAGATACGAGGGCGGCAACCGGCGCGAAAATGGGTTCCTGGTGGCCCAGGATGTGCTCAGCGAAAAGCCAAGCGCCCATAGACGCCGCAACAATCTGCACAGACTGAAAGAAGTCAGCCCGGACTCGGTGAATACCCTCATGGACGAACTGCCGGGTGTTCTGTTCAGTAGTGCGTAGAATCTCTGCGAAGCGTGCCATGAGCACCATCATACCGGCGCGTGTGCTCTGTACAAGGGGGTAGGGGAGTGTTGGGTGCAAGTGTGAGAGACCCCGCGCCCCGTACCCGCCCTATACCCGCTCCGAAGCCGCGTTTTTCGCGGAAACCTAGCTCCAAAACCGCTGCTCTAGCTCCGTTACGCAGCCTGGCCCCCGTTATGCAACCTAGCCGCGGAGGCGGCGCGCCACCCTCGCCAGCAGGCCCGGATTCGTCTCGGCGGGCGCTTCAGAAGATGACTCAGACTCAACGGCGACAGGATGCGTTTCTTCGGCGCCGTGTGCCCCGTGAACACCGTGCGCGCTGTACCCGCCACCGATTGCGCGGGCACGTTCGAGCTGCCGGCGGTGCTCAGCATCCCAGGAGTGCGCCCGGTCAGACATCGCCCACTCGAAACCCGCGGTGAGGGAGGTTTCGGTAAAGAGATCGCGTGCGGCGCGGACGGTTGCACCCAGCGGCTCGGGGAGAGCCGGGGTTTGCTCTGCGGCAGGGAAAGGCGCGGGGGCTTCTGCCTCGCCGCTAGTTTCTGTATCAGAGCCAAGAATCTGCGCGAGCAGGTAGGCACGCTCGGTGCGCAGCACCTCCAGCAGCTCGGTGCGGCGTGCATCCGATGCCACCGCCGCGTGCCGCAGGGCGGCGGCAACCATCAGCTCGGGAACGCCACCGGCGAGCATGCCCAACGGCAGGGTGAACTCGCCCAGCCCGTACAGGCTCAGGGCGCCGCCCACGCGCATCTGCGTGAACGCATCCGGAATGAGGGCGAGCACGGGAATACCTGCCGCGGCGGAGAACACCGCCGGGTGGTAGCGGCTGGTCAGGGTGAACGCCGCCGCCCGGTGCACGGTGATGCTCTGGTCGGCGTGCAGAATCGGTAGCAGGGTCGCCGGGGTGGAGGGACTGAGCCGCTCGGCGATGCGCTGGTGCGCCTGAATATCGCCGCTTGCCGGGTCCTGTGGGTCACCGTAGTGGCTCAGGAAAACGGGTGCGTAGCCGTGCTCGCGCCACATGCCATCGAGTAGACGCGCAATCTGCTGTGCCTGCTGGTCGGTACATTCGTTGACGGTCACGCAGACGTAGTGCTCCGGCAGCTCGTTAAGTGCCTGACTTGCTGAAATACCCTCCGCATAGTGCAGGGTGCGTGCCGGGGAGGCCACCGGGTAGTCGGTGGCATCATCCACGCTCAGGCGCGCGTCAATATCCCGTTCGCGGCACCAGGCGAGTGAGGAGCTTTCGCGTATCGTCACCGAACGGGCGGTGCGGAGCATGCGCTCCAGAACCTGCGCATCCTCGGGGTTGAGGACCGGGCCCAAGGACTGGCCGGTCACGAATAGGGGAACACCGGCGTACTCGGCGACGAGAGCCACCGAGGCACGCTCGTAGAGGAGCCAGCCGAAGCGGGAGTTGAGGTTGCCGCCGCCGGAGACCACGACCGCGTCCATGGCGGCGATAGCGTCCGCGAATTCCACCATGCGCTCAACGGTCTGCTCCAGCGGATGCAGCACCTCGGGCAGCGCCTGCACCTGCGGTAGCGCCACCAGCTCGGTGACGGAGGGGCGTTCCCGGTCGGCGTGCAGCTCCACCAGGATGCACTCGAGCGCCGCAAGGGTCAGCTCGCGTTCAGCCGGTGCCCAGGGGAAAAGGAGAAACGGCAGGTACTCGTAGGGTGCGCCCGCCTCATGATGTGCCGCCTCATGAATCACTGCTTCATGATTTACCGCCGCGCCGATATAGCGCGCCGAATGGCCCACGTCGCGGGTCATGAGGGTGACCGCCGCGCCGCCTTCGGAAAGCGCCTGAGCGCTCGCAATGGTCATGGCTTCGTCGCCTACGTGGTAGGTGTGTTGGCCGATATCGCCAATGACGAGCACGCGCGGTGCTTCAGCAAAGTGCGGTGCTTCAGTAACGGGCAGTGCTGTAGAAGAATGATTGTTCACTGTCACGCCTTATGCGCCCTTCTCGCCGGTAGAACCATCCTCAGTACCGCGACGAGCCTGAGAACGCTGGCTGAGGGAACGCTTCGCCAAGGAACGCAGCGCGCGGCCCGGGGTGCGCAGGTGCTTGAGAACCCGCAGACGCTCCTCAATAGCCTGCTGGCGGTTCTCAATAGCCTGCTGACGGGCCTCGATACGTTCCAGGCGGCTCTCAATAGAGCGCAGAATGTCCAGGGATTCGCGGGTCAGATCGTGCCCGTCAATCACGCGGCGCTCCAGGTCAGCTGCCAAATGCGCCTGATACAGGTACGCACCCGGTCGGGCGCCCGCCTGCAAATCCTCGCGGATAGCGCGGGCACGCACCAGCGAATCGAAGCGGGCATGATCAGCCTGACGCTTCACGCTATTCGCCTCGGCACCTTCTGCGTCGGGGCGCAGCGACCAGTACGCCAGCGGCTCATCCACCAGCAGAATATCCGCCACAGAGGCGGCACGCATGTTGAACTCCCAGTCACCGACCACCGGCAGGGACTCGTCGTAGAAACCGACCAGCTCGTGCAAGCTGCGGCGGTAGAGAATGCCAATTGGCACGGCACGGTTCGTGCGGAAGATGAACTGCAAACCCATGCCGGGCAGGCCGTCGTGGAAAATACGCTCCTCGTACACCTCGAACTCGCCGTCGGCGTTCTCACGTTCGTACCGCTCCACAACGCGGGTGGTGCACATGAGCGCGCCGCTCTCTTCCAGCGCCGCGACGGTGCGCTCCAGGAACTCGGGTGCCCACAGGTCGTCGTCATCGTGAATCGCCACGTATTCGGAGGTGGTCGCCGCCAAACCGGCGTTGGATGCCGCCTCCATGTTGCCGCCGGAGGTGGTCAGCAGCTGCACGCGACCGGAACCCAGCGGGGATGCCTCAATGACGGTGCGGGTTGCCTGCTCGTCGCCTCCGTCGTTAATCACGCAGACCGTGTAGTCGGTGAAGGTCTGCTGCGCAATATTCTCCAGCGCGCGGCTCAAGAAGCGGGGGCGGTCCTTCGTGCGGACCAGAATAGCTACGGTAGGGGAAGACATAACCACAATCAGTCGAGGGTGAGTGGGCGCGTGCCAGCCCAAGAACTCAACCCATTATGAGGGTGTGCACTGTTCAGACTCAACCCGCCGCCCGGCTATCCCGCGGCAGTGGGCATGCAGGGGCACGAGCCGCCCCTAAAAACTAGCTGATGGATTGTAGCGCCACCATCGCCAGCACACCGAGCACAAAGCACGCCGGAATGGTTACCAGCCACACCAGAAGAATCTGCAGAACAATCCTGGACTTCAACGCGTTAAAACGCTGGTTCACGCCCGCGCCGAGCGCCGATGCAGTCGCCAGGTGCGAGGAGGAGAACGGCACCTGCAGCAGGAAGTAGCCGAGTACCTGCACCACCGCGGTCGTACCCTGGGCGACCGCGCCACGGAACGGGTCCAGGCGCACCATCTTGTAGGCAAAGGTGTAGCCGATGCGGCGGCCACCGGTCAGCGTACCGGCACCCAGGCTGAGGGCAATAATGAGGGTGCCCAGCAGCATCCCGCCCCAGGTGAGGGACTGAATCAGCGCCGGATCCATGATGCGTTCGCTCAGCAGCGCCCACAGCAGCAGGTACAGGTAACCGGTCTGCAGGCCGTGTAGCAGCGAAATCGCGGAGGCAGACACCGCCAGCACCTCGCGGGCGCGCTGATTCACCAGGCGCGGGTTGTGACCGACCACCAGCCGGTAGAACGGCACCACCATCAGCCAGGACAGCAGAAAAATGAGCGGCGGCAGATAGAAGAGCGGCAGCAGGGTCGCACCAAAAATATGCGGCAGGAATGCGAGAGAACCGAAGCCTTCAGCGGCGCTGTCACTCCTCGTCTGGGTCCACCAGCTCACACCCGCGAGGGCACCCACCAGCGCGTGAGTTGAGGAGGACGGCAACCGCAGAAACCAGGTGAGCACACCCCAAATAGCGCAGACGAGCAGCGCCGCAACGATGCCGTTCAGGCCGGTGGTACCCTCCGGGGCATTCACCCACGAAGCGGAATACTCACCAAGTAGCAGGAACGCACCAACCACACCGAGCACGTTGAAGAGCGCGGCAAGGTACAGGGCAGAGCGCTCGCCAAGGGCGCGGGTACGCACCGGAACAGCGACGGAGTTGGAGGCGTCGTGCACACCGGTAACGTAGACCGCGGCAATGAAGGCGCAGCAGGCTAGAAGACCCAGGAACATTAGGATTCCTGAACGATAATGCGGCCGATCTCGGCGGACACATCACGCATAGCGTTGGAGGCGGCGGTCAGCTGCGCCAGGAAGGTGGCGTAGCGGCGGTACCGTTCGGGGGTGTAGCGTTCGGCAATGTACGCGTCGTACTCTTCGGCGGTGCGCAGCGCCTGGCGGGAGATGCGCAGCATGTCCATCCAGTAGTTGTCGAGGCCGCGAATATCGGCGAGTTTGGGGATGACGGCGGCGGTCAGCACCGCCTGACGCTGAATGATGTCCAGGATTGAGGTGATGTGCGTGGCGAAGCCGTCAATGCTGTGCAGGGACAGCACGTGCGCGGCGCTGGTGAGTTTCTCAACGGCGTTGGTGAGCTTGCGTGCCAGCGTGTACAGGTCTTCACGCGGAATTGGCGGGGAGAAGGAGCTGCGCACCTCGGTGAGGGTGCGGAACAGCAGGTTCGTGGAGTCCGCCTCGTGGGTGAGCATGCGTTCGAAGAGTTCGGGGTACTCCGCAACGGGGGAGCCGACCATTTCTGAGAGCAACGCGGCAGTCTCACCGACCTGCGCTGAAATTTCAGCGAGGGAGGCGAGGGATTCGTTTGCGTGGGGGAAAAGTCGGTGCAGCATAGTTCCCAGTCTAACCAGTATTGGGTGGTGCGGGTGCGCATAGCCCGCGCGTATCTCATGAGCGCTCGAGCTTCAGACACAACTGCGTCGGGCTGGCGGCGGCTTCTAGACGGGGTTTTAAGCAAAAAACGGTGGGGGTCGATTTCTCGACCCCCACCGGAACGTTTAGGGATGTCGGGTTGGGAGCGCCTCTCGGCGGAAGGCCGCTCGAAGCGGCTAAAGATTTGGAGCCCGGGGCTACCTATTAGCAACCCGACATCTTGTAATTATTATACACCCGCACCCGGTGCAGAGCCAATTAGAAACAGGCTTATCACGCCTTTGCGGCCCAATGTGGAACCTGTGCCAATTCGCGGCACGAACCCGCATTTTTAGGCGCCTAAACGCTGCAGAAGACTAGAATGCTTCGAGGCTGGTCTGCGATTTTCCCTGCGCAGAATCAGCCTCCGAAGCCCAGGTAGCCTGCTGACCAGCCTCAACGGCGCGAAGCTGGGCGGCGACCGCCTCCAAATCGTGCGCAATCTGCTCCATCTGCTGAGCCTGACGCGGCAGACGAGCACGACGCTCCACCGCCTCACGCTTCACCTCGTGGCTGCCCGGAACCGCACCATCCTGCCCGGCAGAGCGCGCATAATCGGTGCGAATACCCAACGCCACCACGTGCGCAAACGCCGCGCAACGTTCCATCGCAATATCCGTATCGCCGGTGTACAGGCCTGCCAGAATCTTATCAATCGTGCGGACCACCTCCTCGGCACTCGGCGGGTCGGGAACACCCGCCACCACGTGCGAACGGTAATCCTCCGCCATGCCCAGCTCAAAAGCACGGCTCACCCCGCGTGGCGAACGATGCACCACATCCCGCAGCCAGTACATACGCCACAGCGCACCCGGCAGGGAGTGGGCGCTTGCGTGCGACCAGAGTTCGGCGAGCATTTCAATACCGTAGTCGTCGGTGAAGCTGACAAGTCGCTCGGTCATCTGCTCATCGGTGCCGCGTCCACGCATTAGCAGGATGCGTGCGGAGGCGTGTGCCGCCTCTTCGCGTGCGGCGGGGTCCATGCCGCCTTCGTGGCGTTCAAATTTTTCGGCGGAGTAAAGGACGGGGCGGTGGTGGGTGCGGTGTCGGGTGCGCCCGGAGGCGCCGGTTGATGCTGCGGGTGTAGACATAGGATTTCCTAGTGTACCGTTCATTGGCTGGGAGCCGGTAGTGTATAGTATTTCTATCTGCACACTTTCAGTTTTGTGTGGATAGGAGCGCCTTTAGCTCAGTCGGTAGAGCTACGGACTTTTAATCCGCAGGTCGTGGGTTCGAGCCCCACAGGGCGCACTAGCCGACCCGTCGCCTCCCGCATTGCGGGGGTCGGCGGGTTTTTGCGTCTTCACCCTCATGCGCGTGGTCTTACCTCGTGCCTATCCCGTGTGGTGGGGCGTGTCCTGCCGGGTTCGCCTGGCAGTTTTGATTTGTGTACGTTGACCCGAAAAGATGAGGAAACCCGTGAGCGTCACCATTAAGAACCCCGAAGAGATCACGATTCTTGCCACTGGCGGCACGATCGATAAGTTCTATTCGGTGGCGGGCACCATGGATATTGGTGAGCCTGCCGCTAAGGATCTGCTGGACCGTGTGATTACCGATATCCGTTTTGATATTCGCCCGCTGATTGGCAAGGACAGCCTGGACATGACCGATGAGGATCGTGCCGAGCTGACCGAGGCGCTGAACGCTGTTACCAACGACCAGGTGCTCATCACTCACGGTACCGACACCATGCCGGAGACTGCCCGCTACCTGGTGGAGCACGCCGACCTGGGCGATAAGGTTGTGGTGCTGACCGGTGCGATGCAGCCCGCCGTGATGGCTCGTTCGGATGCCGGTTTCAACCTGGGTGCCGCTATTGCCGCCCTGAACCTGCTGGAGCCGGGTGTGTACATCAGCATGAGCGGTCGTATTTTCCCTGCTGAGAGCGTGCGTAAGGATCGTTCTCGCGGTATTTTTGAGGGCTAAGATGGCTGATTCCGCTCGTATGCGGCGGGGTGAACCGGTTTCTGCGGCTGAGCTTGCGCCGGTGGCGGGTTCCTCGGATCTTGTGCCGCAGGAGCATATGTCGCAGGCGCAGCTTATGCAGCTGCAGGCTATGGATGAGCTGGAGCAACAGGCTGATGAGTTCTGGAATGTCACCAGTGATTACCCGCTGCCGGCTAAGAATCTGTACCTGGTGCGTGTGCTGCTGATGGTCGTACCCTCGCTGATTACTGTTTATTACTTCATCCGCGTCACGCTTTTCCCGATTGGTGCGGTGCCGCTGGTTTACCTGGTGATGCACATGTGGGTTGCCATGATTTACCGGGCGAACCGTTCGGTGAAGTTGGTGTTGCTGGCGAATGCGGCATCCGGGGTCGCGGCGGCCATTATGACGGCGTTCTTTGCCTATGCGCTTGTGACGGTGCAGGGCCCGCAGACGCTGCTGGACCGTGTGGGCGTGTTCTATACGGTGAGCCTGCTGACGGTCATGGCGTCGTTCGCGTTGGAGGTTCTGTTCTCGCTGTTCTATAGTTTGGCGGTTCGTAGGAGCTTGCGTCTGACGCAGAAGAAGCAAGAGGAAGAACAGCGGAACGCAGAACAGCAGCATGCAGAGGACCCGAACGCGGAGGCTTCGCGTGTAGCGGAGCAGAGCTAACGCACACCGACGGGCGGGCGAATCCCCGCGCATCCGCGCCTCTGCCGGGTGATGCCTGAGGGGTGTTGATGGGGCGATAAGAGGCGGTGTGACACGCTCTCAGTGATGCCCAGCCACTGCTCAGATTCCCTTAAAGTACGCGTGATACGGTAGAGACAGAAACACGACCAGCACCTGCCAGGAGGCCACCCATGGGCGCTACACATCTGAACACAGATGCTGCTTCATCCGCAGAACACCCGGATGAAGATATCAGTGTGCAGACTCGCTATCAGGCGCCTATCCGCCACGCGACTCCTGCTACGCCGGAGGTGTCCGTTCCGCTGAACGTGCCGCCGGTGGTGACTGGTTCGCATCCGGTTATTTCGGCGACTTCTACCGTCATCATTCAGGATGGTATGAACCCGCCGATTGTGGTGCGTACGCATCCGACGGGCCCTCTACCGCCGTTCCCGGGGCAGGGTCAGTTGCCCGCTTTTCTGCGTACTTACACCGCTGATGAGGTGAAGGAGCGCAAGCAGAAGCTCAAGAAGAACCTCCTAGTCCGCGCCGTTATTTTGAGTATTTTGACCCTGGTCGAAGGGCTCATTATTTCTCAGTACACGCAGCCGTTGGCGATTTGTTTTGGTTTTGTGGCGGCGCTTTACCTGGTGGTTCAGATGTGGCCGCTGATGCGCCCTCCGAATGATTCGACGGACGCCTCCGTGTATAGCGTTTGGGCTATCTGCTCCCTGATCGGGTTTGTTGCGGTGGGGCTGGTGCTTTCACCGATTACGTTCCTGCTGCTGATGCTCGACTGGGCTGGAGTTTCGATGGGGCTTGACCCCCTGCTGATACTTGTTGTCTTGGGCTTGGTCTGGTTGAGCGAGGTCGGTTTATCGTTGCTGACCATTTACCGCTTCAACAACTTGCGAATTGCGATGGCGAACCGGGCAGATTCTCCGTTGCTACCTGACAGTATTTCCGCGACGGTTGATCCGTCCACTTCTGCCTAAAGTTTTGAGGCGGCGCGGTAGACAAACGCTGCGCCGCCGTCCACACTCACATCACACACTCGCTCATACGTTTTCCGCACACTATCAGCCGATATCCGAAAGATTCAGCTATGTCCGCCGTCGAGTCCTCTCCGCCATCCGCTCCGAACACCACGCATCCTACGAAGCCCGCCACCCCCACTCTCGTGTCTGTGGCGGGTTGGGTTCTGCTTGTTATTGCTGTGGGCTGGCTGGCGCTGATTGCGTACACCGGCGTCTCCTATGCGACTACCCATTTGTCGCATTTTTCGACCTGGCGCGCCCAGTCGCTGGTGGAGGCGCAGGCGTACTACCCGGTGATGTTCTTGCTGGTCAGCGCGTTCGGTAACGTGACCCTGCATGCTTTCTGCACGGTGGCGTACCTGCGTGGCTACCGTTGGGCGGCGCTGGTGCTGTCGGTGGCGTTGGCGTTGGGCGTTTTGGCTTCTTTGCTGATTATGCTGACTGTGGCGGCTCTTCTGGGCACGTTGAATGGTGCGCCGAGCCAGGATGTTGAGTTGCTGCTCAGTAGCGCTTCGCCGCTGTACACTCCGGTGTATATTGCTGGCCCGTACATGCTGGTGTGCGTGGTAGCGTTGGCGTTGGTGTGGTCGCGTCAGTCGCGTTCGTACATGCAGGCGCGCCGTGATTGGCGTTTGCGCCGTAGCGAGGACTACCTGATTTAGCCTTGCAGATTCTGGCTGCGGGTCCCGGACCTGCGGCTCACCGATAACTTTATTCACCCAACCACAGTTAGGATGACTCGTGCACCCTACTTCCGAACCTGCGCACGAATCCACATCGCAGACTACCCCCGGCGCTGCTAAGCGCACATATGATGAGCGGGCGGCGTTTGAAGAGGCGAAAAGAAACCTCGGCATAGTCGGCGATAAGGAGCAGCAATTCGACCGGGGAATGGCGATTCTCGGTAAAGCGTATTCCATCGCGATGATGCTCATTCTGGTGTATTTCCTCCTGGATGCGTACCAGATTATCGTTACCGCGGGCCGGAGTGTGAACATCGGCTCGTTCCTTAGTTATGCCCTGCCGAAGGTTCTTCCTGACGCCGTCATTGTGGTGCCGGTCCTCTGGATTGTTCTGGGGTGGGTCAAAGACGGGTACATTAATCCGCGCCGCCTGACGATGCTGTACCTGCTGCTGTGCTGTGTGAGCGGTGTGCTCTCTTTCGCGGGTGTTTTTGGTATGTCTCAGGTGCTTTTCCCTGCGTTTACTGCTCTGGATCCGGCTTCGCATCCTGCTGCCGCTTCGTCTATCGTGACGCAGGTTCTGGTTGCGGTCATTATGGCGGGTAGCGCTGTTCTCCTGTTTCTGCTGACTCGCCCGGCTGTGGGCACGGTTCCGAGCTTTGCGGTGATTCGGAAACAGATGAGGGCTATCGAGGAAAGCACCTCGGGTGCTGAGGACGAAGAAGAGCTGACTCGCGAGGATGTTCTTCGTCAGCTTGAGAAGGAAGAAGGCCCGGTCAAGGACTCTACCGAGCAGCTGTTGCGTGAGCTTTCTGCCGATTATGCGCTCTCGAATGATCCGGTGGAGAAGAACCGCCTGCTGGATGAGATACAGCAGGTTCAGCGCGCCCAGAAAGCGGGTGTAAAGCCCAATCTTGGCGGCGCCTCCGCTGGTGAGGCGGGTAAGCTCCACGAGCAAGCACACAGGGGCGAGAAGGCTACTGCTGGCTCTGCCGCGCCTGCCGCGCCTAAGGTGGTGCTCCCGCCGCACCCGAAGGCGCTACGCGGCGTCATGTGGTGCGCTACAGCGATTATTATTCTGTCCGCAATCCAACGTATCTATGTATCTATCCATAACGAGGTGCCAGACCGCGTTATGGAAAATATGCCGGGCATCATCATTTCAGGCATATTTGCTACCTTCATCTTCTCTCTCATACCCATTTTTGTCCTCCGCCGATTGTGGAAGGGCCGTAGATGGGCGTACTTCCTCACCCTCTTCGGTAGCGCTTTTATAGTTTTTGTTGGGGCGCTACATTTGCAATCTTTCATCTCGGCTGATTATTTCTCCAGACTGGCGGATGAATCGTTAACGTCACGACCCAGAGACTACGTAGTTTCCATCGTGGTGAGTGACATTATGGGAGCTTTTCTCACGGCTTTCTATCTGGTGATTGTTGTGCTGCTTATCAGCCGTTCCACCAGGTCGTATGTGGCTGCTGCGCGATTGGCGCGCTTGAACGCACGCGAACAGGTGAACGCTGGTGACGGTTGGATTGTTGTGCATCAGGACGCAGAAACGCGTGCTCACCTAGAAGAAGAGCAGACGCGTTGGGAAGAGAAGGAAGCTAACCGACGGGCTGAAGAAGCGGCCGCGCAGCAGTACAAGATGACCCGCCGCACGGATGCGCGGAAGAACTCCCGTAGCGAACAGCGCGGCTATAAGGATACTTCCGTGTACACCGAGGAAGGCTACCGCCTCAACTAGGGTGTGCTGCCCCTCCTCATGGGGAGACTCTTCTGCACCCGCCCTGCGCTACAGCGTGCGGGGCGGGGAGCGAAGAGAAGAAAGGAACAATGATGTCAGAACGCACCCCAAAGCAGCCGTTGAACGATCCGGAGTACACGGTTCCCGAGTACAGCGTGCTGTTGCCCTCCGACGAGGCTGAAAATAGCACGGTGGAGAGTAGTGCGGCAGAGGACAACGCACCCGGCGACAGCGCCCCCGAGCACGCCACTACCGGCTATCGGGAGGCGACCGCCGACTACACCGCGACTGTCTCCGCCGAGCAGGTAATTCCGAAGCGCCCGCAGGCTATGCGCAGCGTCATATGGTGTGCAACCGCCATGATTGCGTTGGGGACCCTTAGCAATTTTCTAAGGGTCATGCTCCCATGGCAGTCGTATATCGATTTTGAGATGGTGGTGAGAACTCTCTTCTCTATGCTGGCGTTTACCCTCTTCGCCTCCATCATCCCGATTTTTATCCTCTGGAAAGTCTGGGATGGCCGTGAGTGGGCGAGCATTCTTACCATCATCGGCAATGCTTTTGCAGCGGCTAACGGTGTGTTTATTTTTGCGAATAGTTTCACGGACTCAAGGTATTCCTCCAGGGCGATAGGCGGGTCTTCGTCTTCAGCCTCTTACCTGGTAGATACCGTTAGCGGCACTCTTATGATTGTCCTTCATATCCTCATGATTGTGCTGCTGACTCGTGCTCCTATTAGGACGTACACACAAGTTGTTAGCGGAGCACGTGCGCTAGAACGCCAGCAGATGATGTCTGAGACGAGACAGGCTGCCGGTCAGGTGCCGGCGGAACTTCGAGAGCTTTTCGCTGATGATGAGGACGGCGAACGCACCTCATCAGGGGAGAACACCCCTCGACCCCCGCACCGTAGCGCGGGATGGGGAACATAGAAAGGAACAATGATGTCAGAATATGGATCTCCGGGGCTAGCCCCGCACTATCAGCAGAACCAGCCGTATCAGCCGCATTCTAACGGCCGCCCCGCTGCTCTGATATGGGTAACGGTGCTTACCGCGCTAGTTATTCTGATTGGGGCAACCCAGTCTACTGTGAGTGCTTTGGAATCGAACCACACCTCCATGAATTCAGAGGCGCTGGTGCAAGTAACGATCCCTGCGCTGGTCAAAATTATCCTGATGGATGCGGTGACCCTCATTGCCCTGTTGTTCCTCTGGCTGAGGCGTAATTGGGCGCGTATCGTCAGTATTATTTTGAGTGTTCTCGGTGCGCTGGGCGGTCTTTTTTCTATTTTTGGTTCCGTCATACTCTTCAACTCTGTTGATGTGCAGGCGCTGAGCGGCGCCGAGCTGGCGCACTTCATCTTTGTTCTTGCGTTGGTAAATCTGCCTACTGTCTGCCATGCGGTGATAGCGGTATTGCTGTTCACTCCAGGTATGCGCCGATACACGTACGCGGCTGGCTCATACTAAAGGCCTGTTGACGTGAGAAGGCGGTGATAGAGCCCGATGCGTGAGCATCAAACAGAGCTTGGGGGCGGTAAATTTCTGTGCCTCTTCTGCTGGGCTTGAGAGAATGCGAAAGGGTGGGGATACCAGACGGTATCTCCACCCTTTTGCGTTAAATATCGAAATCTTTTAGCTGGTAAAACCCTTTGAGTTACCTAAAAGGTTCCAGGCTTCGTATAAAAACGTTACTAGGCTCGAAGAGCTTACCCTATACTGAAAAAGTATTATTCTCTCAGCTAACTACATCAAATAACTCTTTTAGGTACGTTTAAGACAAATCTACCTATACGAGCACAACAATCACCGACTGACGCACCACAGTGCGAGCATACGAGAGAAAGAACAATGATGTTTAACAATACTTCCGGTGCCTCCGCGGGCACGCTGGCACCGCAGGCAGCTCAACCTAACGCCGCAGCAGCGAACTTTCCGGCACCGAACTTCGCGGCACCCGCCGCAACGGCATCCAATCTTCCGGTTCCTGCAGATGCCCGCCCCGTGTATGGTGTTCCGGGTGTCCAGCGCGCTATCAATCTTCCCCCGCGCCCTATTGCTATTTGGATGGTAAGCATTTGCGTGGTCTTGCTTCTGGCTACGTACCCCTTGCAGCCTCTTGTGGGTCTAGAGTTTATGTTTGCGTATGTACTGGCAGGCGCAACCATGGGGCTTACGATGATTCTCCCTATTGTGCTTGGAGTAGTCTCTGCCTGGTACCTCAATGAGGGTTATGAGTGGGCGCGAGTGGTGATTATTATCGAGGGCGCACTGCGTATGCTTCTGGATATTTTGGTTGTAGCTGGCTCTTCCCGATTCTTCCTGAGCAATGACTATAATTCGCAAGCGTTCAGGTTTATGTTTTTTGGTCCGTTTATGACCCTTGAGGGTATGTATGTGAAGCTCGCCTTTGATTTCATCATCCGTATCTTCTTTATTGTTCTTCTCTGCCAGCCGCAGGTGGGGCGGTATATCCATATACGTGGAGACCTGCGACGTATGGGCGTGCGTTAAACATAACTAACCGGGGCGCAACCCCGCCCGCCTCTTGAGGCAGGTTTCGCATGAGCCTGCCAAGTTTGAACAATCACCTGAACAATCACCGGCTTACGCATCAGCGTAGGGCACATACAAGAAAGAAAAACGATGTTAAACAATGCCCCCAACTCGTCGACTGTTGACCCGGCACCTCAGCCTAACGCCGCAGCACCGAACTTTCCGGTTCCGGGCACACCCGCTCCTTCATACAGCATGCCGGGCTCCTACGGAGTCGTTTACGTCCCTTCGCAGCCTGTCGCCCTGCGTGCGGCGATGGGTTGCGCAATCGCTGTGATGGTATTGGGCGCCCTATCATCCCTGTACGTGATGGCCTGGCGTGGTGTGGAATTCGCTGGTCTTTCATGGATTGGCTTTACCGCTATCGGCGGGCTCGTCATCTGGCAGCTCTGGCAAGGAGCCCGTTGGGCGCACATACTGGTCATCGTTGACTGTGCGCTATACCTTGTCCTTAACCTATTGGGCTTGCTGTTGCTTCCTCTTTTGAGTCAGATTGGTGTACCCGTCCTAGAAGTGATTGGGCTAGCAGGCGCATACCACTATGGAGATCCTAATGTCTTCTTTGTGCTGGCTCTAGGCAGGACCGCACTTGATGTTGTCTTGCATATTGCCATCATTATTCTTCTGGCTCAACCGCAGGTATTGCAGTACTTCAAAGCTCACGAGGACCTTCGAAGCATGTGCGTAAAGTAACCTCGCGGAGGTGTAGCTGGCTTCCGGGGCATCACCTCCACCGGGTTTGAGAGAACGCAAAAAGGTGGGGATACCAGACGGTATCCCCACCTTTTCTCATCCCCGGCTCAGGAGCCGAGAAGGACTCACGTATTACTCAGCAGATTCCTGCTTCGCCTTCGAACGGCCACGCAGGTACTCGATAATAACCGGTACCACAGAAACCGCCACAATAATCACAGCAATGTACTCAATGTTGTTGTGCACGAACGGGATACCGCCCAGCAGCACACCCGCCAGACCAATCAAACCAATCCACGCAACCGCACCAACGATATTCCACAGGTGGAACTTCTTACGGTCGTACGAAGAAATACCAGCCGCAAGAGACACAAAAGTACGAACAATCGGCACGAAACGACCCAGAACCAGAGCCAAACTACCGCGCTTCTGGAAGAACTCCTCAGTAGTGTGCAGGTTCTTGGTGCTCAGAATCTTCGCGTCATCCTTGAAGATCTTACGGCCGTAACGGGCACCAATCTGGTAGCCAACCTCAGCGCCAGCAATGGCAACCAGCACCAGGACCGGGAATGCAACCCACAGGGACAGGCCCATCTGCTCATGCAGCATACCCAGAGCAAAAATCAGGGAGTCACCCGGAAGAACCGGGAAAAGAACACCGGACTCAATAAATACGATAATTGCCGAAACAACCAGAACCCAGGGGCCGGTATCGAGCAGGAACTGCTCAAGGTCGAGGCCCAAGAGCGCAACCGGAAGATGCGCCAAAGCGGTGGCAAGAAAAGTCATGAAAAATCCTGAACTGTGAGTGGACCGCACGCACGGATCGGCGGCGGAGTAACACCAGCATAGAAAGCGTACCTATGGTGAACATTGTGCAAAACTATGCGGAGGCTGTGTATTACTGGCACAATTCTACCGGCATTTACGCCGGACGCACGGGTGAGCGAGGCGTAAATCTCCCCACCATCTCGGCTAAACAGCCGGAGGTGACGCGACGCTCGCACGCCTCCCCAAGAAATGACCATCCGCAGAGCCGGAGGATACGGGGTGTGACATGATGGAAAGAGAGCACGGCGCGTCGCGGCGTAGCGATTGACCCAACCACCCACTGTTGGAGAGAACCATGAACCCCGAACAGCCAGCTTCCAGCCCCACCGATCTCCTGCACACTGAAGCCCGCGAAGTGTTGCGCCGCCTCACCGGCGTCGCTGATGCCGAGTTCCACGACGGCCAGTACGAGGCGATTCGCGCCCTCGTAGCCGACCGCGCCCGCACCCTCGTCGTGCAGCGTACCGGCTGGGGTAAGTCCGCGGTCTACTTCATTTCTTCCCTGCTGTTGCGTGCCCGCGGTATGGGCCCGGCTCTTATTGTCTCCCCGTTGCTTTCCCTCATGCGTGATCAGGTCGAGGCGGCATCCCGCGCGGGAGTGCGCGCCGCCATGGTGAACTCCGCGAACGTCACCGAATGGGATGAAATCCGCACCCGCCTCGAAGCTAACGAGCTCGACGTACTCCTGGTGGGCCCCGAACGCCTCAATAACGCGGCGTTCCGCGAGCAGTGGCTACCGTACCTGCTGCCGCGCCTGGGGCTACTCGTTATTGATGAGGCGCACTGTATTTCTGACTGGGGCCATGACTTCCGCCCCGACTACCGCCGTATTGGTTCGCTCATTAGATCTCTGCCGGTGGGCGTGCCGGTGCTGGCGACTACCGCAACCGCGAATGACCGCGTTAGCCGCGATATCGCCGAACAGCTCAGCACTGATACCACCGCACCTGTACATGTGCTGCGTGGTCCGCTGTCCCGCAAGTCCCTGCGCCTGGGTGTTCTGACCCTGCCCCATGAGGCGCAACGCATCGGTTGGCTGCTCACGCACCTGAACAGCCTGCCCGGTTCGGGCATTATCTACACGTTGACTGTCTCTGCGGCAGAAGATACCGCAAATGCTCTGCGTGCCAGCGGCTACGAGGTGCTCGCCTACACCGGTAAAACTGACCCGGATGAGCGGCTGGTTGCAGAGCAGGCACTCAAGGAAAACAGGGTGAAGGCCCTTGTTGCGACGAGTGCCCTCGGTATGGGTTTTGATAAGCCTGATTTGGGTTTTGTTGTGCACCTGGGTGCGCCGTCGTCTGCGGTGAGCTACTACCAGCAGATTGGCCGCGCCGGACGAGGTGCCGTCAACGCTGATGTTCTGCTCCTGCCCGGTCGTGAAGACCGCGCCATTTGGGAGTATTTTGCGACCGCCTCCATGCCTAACGAGGAGCAGGCGCTGGCGGTGTTGGATGCCCTCGCCCAGTCCCCGGATGGGTTGAGTATTACTGCGTTGGAGGCGCGCGTTCAGTTGCGCCGCTCCACCCTGGAGCTTCTGCTGAAGGTGCTGGACGTTGAGGGTGCCGCCGTGAAGGAAGGCAACTATTGGCACCGAACTTCTTCGCCGTGGCAGTACGATAGTGCCCGTTACGCGGCGGTGGCGCAGGCTCGTGTGGCGGAGCAGAACGCCATGCTCGAGTATGAACGTACTAGTCAGTGCCGTATGCTTTTCCTAGCTCAGCAGCTTGATGATGCTTCCGCGACTGCTTGCGGCCGTTGCGATGTGTGCGCGGGCCCCTGGTACCCGGTTGAAGTTCCCGCTGAGGCGCAGCAGGCGGCACAGAGCAGCTTCAATACGGTGGGCGTGCCCCTGCAACCGCGCCGCATGTGGCCGAGCGGGCTGGACCAGCTGATGGGTGCGGATGCGCCGCGCGGTCGTTTGTCTAAGGACGAGCAGGCTGAATCCGGTTACGCTTTGGCGCGTCTGAGCGACATGGGGTACGGTACTCGTCTGCGTGAGCTTCTGGCGACGAATGAACTGGGTGAACCGGTTGATTCTGAGGCCCCTGCCGAGCTGGGGCGCGCCTGCGTGAAGGTGCTTGCCGCTTGGGAGTGGTCTGAGGCGGGTCGTCCGGTGGCGGTGTTGACTCTGCCGTCGCCGGTGCGTCCTCGTTTGGCTCAGTCCCTGGGTAGGGGATTGGCGTCGGTGGGTCGTCTGGTGGATTTGGGCCGGGTGTCTCTGGTGGGGGAGCCGCGTTTCTTTGGCGGTAATAGCGCGTTTCGCTGTGCGGATGTGCTGCGCTCGTACCGGGTACCTGCAGAGGTTCTGGACTATGTGAGTGAGCATCGGTGCCCTGTTCTGCTGGTGTCTGATGTGGTTGATTCGCGGTGGGCATTTACGGTTGTGGCGCGTGAGCTGCGGCTGGCGGGTGCTTCTGCGGTGTATCCTTTCTCTTTGGCTACTACCCACTAGTTGCGCCTATTAACGTTTATTTATTCCCCTGACGAGGTTGTATGTCATATTCGGAATATTCAAAATTGACGGTCACAGACGGTTCTTCCGCTGTGCTCAGCGATATTCCCGCTCGCCCCGAACACAGCGAGTGGATGGTCCGCGCCCTCGCCGAGGGTGCCGCTGCAGGTGAGCGTGGCGAGATTCCTATCGGTGCTGTGGTGGTGGATGAGCAGGGTGCCATTATTGGTTCGGCAGGCAATACCCGCGAGCGGGAGCATGATCCCAGTGCCCATGCGGAGGTGAACGCGATTCGTCAGGCGGCGGCGCATCGTGGTCAGTGGCGCCTGGACGGGTGCACGCTCGTGGTGACGGTTGAGCCGTGCCTGATGTGTGCCGGCACAATCCTGGCGTCGCGCGTTTCGACGGTGGTTTTTGGTGCTTGGGAGGAGAAGACGGGGGCTGCTGGCAGTCGTTACGATGTACTGCGTGACGGTAGGGTTGCTCCCGCTCCCGAGGTGTATGCGGGGGTGCGTGCTGATGAGTGTGCGCAGCTGATGGTGGACTTCTTTAAGGAACGCCGCCTCTGACCTGCCCTAGGCCTCACCCCTAAAAGATAGTTTGTATAACGTGAAAAGCCGCGCAGGGAATGCGTGGCTTTTCGCGTTATTTGTACGAAAAACCCCATTTATTTGAAAAATACTTCAAAAATTTCAAAAATGGCCCATGTTTTTCAAGAAAAGCCCACCACATCACACATAACCGGGTCTACCATATATAGGCATTGGAGCCTCCGCCTGCCCGCGCCTGACGTTCAACACCCCGCGCGGTGCCCGCGGATGACTCCCAGAAACTCACCCGAACCATCCATTCTCTGAGGGGATCTAACCGTGTTAAGCGTTGACAATATTTGGGCAAAAGGGCGCCACACTCCGCTTTTTGACCGCACCACCTTCTCAGTGGGCGAGGGTGAAGTCATTATCGTTCAGGCGGATAGCCAGTTGGAGCGTACCTCTCTCGCGTTGGCGCTGACTGGTCGCCTTCCCCTGTCCGGCGGAACGATTAGCTGGAGCAAGGGCGATGATGAGCCTCGCCGTATTTCGATGAAGCGTCTGCGTGCTCTCAGCAGCGTGGTGGACTCTCCTGATGTGACTGCTCCTGAGCAGCATATGCGCGTGCACGATTATGTGTCGGAGATGCTCTCCTATAACCTGCCAATTTTTGGTCGTTCCCGTGCGAGCCGCTGGTTGGCCGAGCGCGGTCTTGAGGAGCTGGACAGCCTGTGGATGGATGAGATTAGTGGCGAGATGAATATTGAGCTGATGGCTGCTTTGGCTCAGCATAGCCCCTCTGACCTGCTGGTTTTCGATACTCCTTCCCGACACCTGAACCACACGTACATGTGGCTTCCGTACCTGGAGGAGCTTGCCGCCGATGAGGACCACCCTCGCACGGTTGTGGCTGTTGTTCCGCATATTTCTGAATCGTGGCATGGTGCGCGTGCTGTGGTCGGTCGTGTCCCTGAGGAAAACGTGCCGGCTCCTGTTGAGGGCGAGATTGAACCCTCCAATGATTCCCCCGAACATGGCGAAAACGCTGAGAAGGAGTAAGAATGACTGTTCTGCGTGTGGCTCTTGTTGAGCTTAAGCGCCTGACCAGCGGTGTTTTGCCGGTTCTGGTGCTCATCGCGATGTCCTGTATTCCGCTGCTGTACGGCGCCCTGTACCTGTACGGCAACTGGGATGCTTACGGCCATGTGAATGGCATTGTGGGTGCCCTGGTGGTTGAGGATGAAGGCGCGACGGATTCTGAGGGTCAGCAGGTGAATACCGGTGCGGACGTGAAGAAGAACCTTCTAGACGCTGGCACGTTTGATTGGCGTCAGGTGCAGACTCGCACTGAGGCTGTTGAGGGCGTGGAGAACGGCACCTATGACTTTGCGATGGTGATTCCGAAGGACTTCTCCCGTAATTTGCAGAGTGCCGGTTCGTTCAAGCCTGATGCTGACGGTAAGACGGGCACTATTGATGCGCGTTCGGCGGGTATTGAGGTCATTACGAATGACGCGAACAACTATGTGCTGACGAATATTGTCACGAAGGCGGGCACTGCGGTGCGTGATTCGGTGGCTGAGAAGGTCGGTAATTCTACGGCGAATTCGCTGTTGGCTAGCTTCACGACTATTCATTCGAAGATGGGTGAGGCTGCTGATGGTGCGTCGAAGGTGAATAGCGGCACGGTGAAGCTGGCGGATGCTATCACTCAGCTGAAGGATGGCACCGCCACGGTGAATGATGGTGCTGTGAAGCTGAAGGATGGTACTTCTTCTCTGGCTGATGGTCAGTCCCAGTTGTTGGATGGTCAGAAGCAGTTGGCAGAGGGTGCCGCGAAGCTTGCTGATGGTGTGTCGACTTTGGATTCTGGCGCGGCGAAGCTGGATTCTGGCGCGGCGAAGCTTGCCGATGGTGCGTCGGGTTTGAAGGATGGTTCGTCGACGTTGGCTTCGGCGGCTGCTTCTGCTTCTGATGGTGCGTCGAAGCTGAAGGATGGTTCGGCGACTCTGGCTGAGGGTACTGCGAGCTTGAAGGATGGCTCTGCGTCGGTGGCGAAGGGCGCTAATGATTTGGCGTCGGGTATTCATCAGATGCGTACTGGCATGGATCAGGCGGGTATTCGTGAGTTGCCGGCTGAGCTGAATGCGATGTGCATGCGCTTGCATGAGACGGATACGTCTGCTGGTAGTGGTGATTTTGGTCGTGACTTGTCGAATACTGTGGTGTCTGCGAGTGCGCAGAAGGTGCGTGCTCAGGTGACTCCGCTGGTTGAAGCGGGTACGTTGACTCAGGAGCAGGCTGATCAGCTGGTGGCTGCTGTTGATTCTGAGGAGACGAAGAATGAGGTTGCTGAGCTGAATCAGAAGGCTCTGCAGTCGCACCTGGCTACTCGTGATGCTGCCGCTGCTGATGCCCTGTCGAAGCTGAGCGCATTGAAGTCGAGCCATTGTATTTCTGATGGTTCGTCGTCGACTGCGGTGAAGATTCAGACTTTGGTTGCTGGCGTGGATTCGCTGGATTCCGGTGCGTCTTCGCTTGCCAAGGGCGCTTCGTCGGTAGCTGATGGCGCCGCTCGTGTGGATGCTGGCGCGTCCTCGTTGGCGTCAGGTTCGGCGAGCCTGGCTGATGGTAATTCTAAGATTGCTTCGGGTGCTTCGAGCCTTGCGAGTGGTTCTGCGACTCTGTCGGGTGGTGCTTCTGAGCTGAAGGAGGGTACCGATTCTTTGAAGAGCGGTACTGCCGAGCTGAAGGATGGTAGCGGTACTCTGGCGGAGAAAGAGCAGTCTGCGGTTGAGGGTCAGCAGAAGTTGGCTGATGGTGCGAATGAGCTGAAGGATGGTGCGTCGCAGCTTTCTGACGGTACGGCGAAGCTGTCTGATGGTTCTACTCAGCTGAATGATGGTGCTTCCGAGTTGAAGGATGGTACTTCGTCGTTGGAGAGCGGCCTGGCTTCTGGTGTTAAGCAGGTTCCGAGCCTTGCTCCGACTGATCAGGCGAAGGTTGCGGATACGATGTCGAACCCGGTGACTTTGTCGCATGATTCCTTGGCGTCGGGCCGTAACTATGGTGAGGGCATGGGCCCGTTCTTCATGTGCTTGGCGTTGTGGATTGGCGGCTTGATGCTGGTTCAGACGTTGCGCGTGATGAATAACCGTGCGTTGGCTTCGCATGCTCCGTCGATTCGTGTGATGCTCGGTAGCTGGATGCCGTTCGGCCTGGTGGGTATTGCTCAGGCGACTTTGATGTTTGCCGCGATTAAGTTTGGTTTGGGCTTTGAGATGGCTCATCCGTGGCTGGTGTGGCTGTTCCTCTGCTATGTGGCTTTGGTCTTTACCGGCTTCATTCACGGTCTGACGGTGATTTTGGGTGCGCCGGGCAAGCTTGTTGCTTTGGTCATTCTGATTCTGCAGCTGATTACTGCGGGCGGCACGATGCCGTATGAGACTTTGCCTGAGTCGATTCGTTGGATGCATGATTTCTTCCCGATGGGTTATGCGGTGGCGGGTACGCGTCGTTTGGCGTATGGCATTAATGAGTCGAGCCTGTGGGGCATCATGCTGGTTTTGACTCTGTGGGGTCTGGCTGGTCTGATGTTGGGTTACATTGGCACGCGTCATGATCGTACGTGGTCGCTGAAGAAGCTGGCTCCGGAGATTACGGTGTAACAAACCCTGTTTGGTCGCACCGGGGGAAAACTGTCTAATAAAATAGAGATATATCTGCAAAAAGGGAGGGAGGACTGCTGATGTTGCAGCGCCCAGTCGCTGAAGCTTCAAGTCGTCGTCCCGGCCGTACAGGTAGAACTCAGTTGAAGTTGTTCAACGCTGCTATGGAAATCATGACCGAAAAGGGGCTTGAGTACGCCACTGTTGAAGAGGTGGCTGCCCGGGCGGGTGTTTCTAAGGGAACCGTGTATTACAACTTCGGTTCTAAGAAGACCATGGTGGATCAGCTGGTTCAGTACGGCACGCAGTTGCTGCTGAGCGATGCGCGTCGCGCGGCGTCGGTTCATTCTGATCCGCGTGAGGCGTTGCGGAGTGCTGTTCGCGCCGCGTTCCAGTATCTTGAGGACCGTCCGGGTTTTACTCGGATGTGGCTTTCGGAGGCGTGGAAGGGTGCGGATGGTTGGACTGAGGCGATGAGCGATAACCGTCTGAATCTTCTGGATTTTTTGGAGGAGATGACGGAGGCTGTGGCTCGCCGCTATACGGTTGATACCGCTCAGAATCCTCGTGCGATTGCGATCTCTATGTTCGGCGCGATTTACATGTTTGCTATGGATCGTGAAGTGCATCAGGCGGAGCGCAATGCTGAGGATGCAACGCGTGCTGTCATGCTGGTTGTAGATGGGTATATCCGTCATTAGGCGGACCTGTTAGGGTCTGTAGACGTAGCCGGGACTTCGGTGTCGGGTGTCGAAAAGGGCACGGTGAAAGGGGCCGTGAAAGGGGCGACACCCGGCTGCCGTACGCGCACGATATGTAGGCTCATTCTTGCCCTCCTGTTGGGGGTGTGCTATAGTTTTCCACTGTTGGTGGTGTGTCCGAGCGGCCGAAGGTGCATCACTCGAAATGATGTTTGGTGTAAAAGCCAACGGGGGTTCAAATCCCTCCACCACCGCACCAACGAAAACCCGTCGAGATTCGTCTCGGCGGGTTTTTGCATGCCTGGATTGTTCTGGGGTGCTGCTGGCGGGTGTGTTGGTGGGTGTTTGTGCGGGGGTACTTCGCCTCGTTTTATAGGTTGTGTGCCACTTCCGGGGCTTTGCCGGTGCTTGCTGATTTGGGGGTGGGTAAAATCGTATTATGCGTATTAAGATTCTTGACCACCCGCTGGTCTCTCACAAGATTAGTGTTCTGCGTGATAAGAACACCCCGTCCCCGATTTTCCGTCAGCTGGTTGATGAGCTGGTGACCCTTCTTGCCTATGAGGCGACTCGCGAGATTCGTGTGGAAGAGGTTGAGGTTGTGACTCCGGTGGCGACTACTACCGGTGTTCGTATTGCTGATCCTAAGCCGCTGGTTGTTCCGATTCTGCGTGCTGGTCTGGGCATGCTTGAGGGTATGACTCGCATGGTGCCGACCGCTGAGGTGGGCTTCCTGGGTATGGCTCGTAATGAGGAGACCCTGGATATTGTGACTTATGCTGAGCGTCTGCCGGAGGATCTGACTGGTCGTCAGGTGTACCTGCTGGATCCGATGCTGGCTACCGGTGGCACTCTGATTGAGGCCATTAAGTTCCTGCGTGAGCGTGGTGCTGAGTCTGTGACTTGCGTGTGCCTGATTGCTGCTCCTGAGGGCATTGCTGCTCTGGAGAAGGGCATTGAGGGTATGGAGAATGTTGACCTGTTCCTGGCTGCTCGTGATGAGCGTCTGAACGAGAAGGCGTACATTATTCCGGGTCTGGGCGATGCTGGTGACCGCCTGTACGGTCTGGCTGAGTAGTTTTTCAGCGTTATTCACGTGATGTGAGTGGGGCGCCTCTGCATATGTTTAAGCATGTGCGGGGGCGCTTTGTTGTGTCTGCTGGAGGCCGTGTGCAGGTCATATGGTGTGGTGTTGAGGGATGTGTGTCTAACGGTCTGCTGTCTTGGGTGTTTATGGTGTTGTTGGGCGCTTGTGTGGGTTTATGAAACACCCTTGATAATATGTGATGAGGAACACTATAGTGCTTTGAGGGGCTTAAAATATATTGAGCATATTCACAGCTTCACATGAAAATACAGGGTGAAACCAGTAAATAAAAGAAGCTATGAATATTTATAAGGGAAAAAAATACTGAAAGCTTCAGGTAGCCCCTGAAACCCCAAAACGCGAGAGGGGGTATTGTACTCCTCTCGCCCATAAAGATGAATCCACTATGCTGAATCCGCTTGATTTATCCGTCAAATAGGAGAAATATTAAGTAAGAGGATTGAAGCTCGAACAGGTATTGGGGACTGTTTGACTCGGCGTCACTTCCGGCGCACCCCACACTACGTACGACAGGGATCCCGTACACAGACTTTGAGAGAAAGTTGAACCATGTCAGGCGCTGTACCTGGATATGTCCACATCTCCCAGCGCGGCCGCGCCGCTAAGCGCCAGGTCGTGCAGCCTCAGCGTCCCGCTGCGCAGGCCGCAACGTTGCGTCCGATGACTTTCTCAGCCGGTGACTCTGCCCATAAGCAGGCTCAGGAAAATGAAGCACGCGGCTTCGTGCTCTATGTTGGTTTGAACGAGGAACTTGCTGCAGCGAACGGCACCTCCCTGGTGCGTATCGTTCAGGATCTGCGCACTTATGCACACCACCTGGCTCCCGAGTCGGAGTCGTACGCCGCTGTGGCGTTGGCTCCAGTGAATGCTGAGGGTAGCGACCTTGAGGTGGTACGTAATGCGCTCGGCGATCCGACCGCAATGTATATGCACCCGGAGGCGCATGTCGCCCGCGAAGCAGAGACCACGAATAGCCACTCTTCGGGTGTGCTGATTGACCTGGCGCGCCGCGAGGTGTTCCTGGATGGTGAGCCGCTCATGCTGACCTTCAAGGAATTCGAGCTGCTGGCACACCTGGTGGAGAACTCTTCCCGCACCGTGGGTCGTGAGGAGCTGCTGAAGGCGCTGTGGAGCTCCGGTGACGAGCATCCGCATGAGCGTACGATTGACGTGCATATTCGTCGTCTGCGTTCGAAGCTGGGTCGCCTGTCGGGTACCGTGCGTACGGTGCGCGGTCAGGGTTACCGCTTCTTTGAGCACCCCGAGGTTGTTGTCTGGGCTGCTCCGGAATACTCGATTTAGCGTGTACAGAATTTAGCTTCTGTAGAGTGCACCCCGGTGTGCTGGCGTGATGCCGGTGCACCGGGGTTTACTTGTGCCCGCCTGGGGATGTTAGTGTGCGTGCTGTGGCGGCGTGCGGCACGTTCCGGCGCCCTCTAGATAGAATGGGTGTATGGCTGAAAATTCTTCCAATACTGCATCTGGCTCGCACCGCAGCGGGGTCAAGCGTCTGATTATTATGCGCCATGCGGAGGCTGATTGGGGTCTGAATGATTTTGATCGTCCGCTGACGAAGCGTGGTCATGAGCAGGCTGCCGCTGCTGGCGCTTGGCTGGAGGCTCGCGGTTATATTCCGGAGCAGATTATGTCGTCATCGGCTTTGCGTACTCGTCAGACGACGACTTGGGTTTCGGATGGTTTGGGGGCGAAGGCGCCTACCGCTCATCTGGACGAGGGGCTGTATGAGGTGTCTGCGTCCCGCATTATTGCGCGCATCAACAGTGTTTCGGAGAATGTTCATTCTCTGATGGTGGTGTCGCATCTGCCCGGCGTGCAGGATGCCGCGCAGCGCCTGATGAGCCCGGATTCTGACCCGAACGCGTCCATGGATGTGTACTACGGTTTCCCGCCCTCTTCCATTGCGGTGTTTGAGGTGCTGGGGGAGTGGGCTCTGCTGGATGGTGCGGATGCGCGCCTCGTGGACTTCAAGAGCTTCTAGACCAGAAGTTTCTAAACCAGGAGTTTCTAGGCTTTGTGCCTGAATGAAATGGGTAAAGCAAAAGCCCCGTACCAACCGGTACGGGGCTTTTTGTGGCGGAGACGGGGGGATTTGAACCCCCGGTCGAGTTTAACCCCGACCCTTCATTAGCAGTGAAGTCCATTCGGCCGCTCTGGCACGTCTCCACGGTGCGCTCGTGAGCGCATCCCTATAAGAATATAGGCTGTTTTGCACTTGGTCAATTCGACCTGTGAGGCGCGAGAGATATATGCGGGTGGGGTGGTGTTAGTTTCTTCGCGATCGTGATTTCTTTACCTGCGAGAAACGTGTGAATAGAGCCGTTTAATCTTTAAATACCCTGAATTTATGTGTTTGAGGTATTTAGGTGATGTAGTTTTGAGGGTAGAAGCGACATTGCGGTCCAGATAGAAAGGCTCCCTCCCGTGACGACCACCGTTCCTCAGTTGCCCCAGGTTCCTCAGAAGACTCAGCCTCCTCAGGGTGCTCCCTCCTCTGTGAATAACCCGGCTTTCAATAGTCAGCAGGTTGCGCAGTCTGCGGTGCATCCTGCGCAGTTTGCGCAGCCGGTGTATGTTCTTCCCGAACAGGAGAACACACACACTCAGGGCTGGATTATTGCGATGGCCTCGGTCATTATCGGTGTTCTTGGGCTGATTAGTGTTTTTGTGCTGAATTATTTGACGGGCGGAGGCGCTTCCCTTCTTCTGGGTCTTACGGGCTGGGTTCTAGCGATTGCTTCACGCCACCGCGGTCATATGCGTGTGGCTGGTGTTGCGTTGGGAGTTATGAATATGTTGCTTGGTATCCTGACTGTGCCTTTCGAGATGCTGCTATTGATTCTGGTCATGATGCATGTTTAGACAATATCGTTCATAGCTACTGGTCAGAGAAAGTCCGCGAGCGCCCCGTGTGTCCGCGGGCTTTTGCGTGTCCGCCTGCTTAGCTGTAGCAGTTTTTATGGTCACCTGACGCGGGTTTTTCGTCGTGGACTATGGGCTAGGGGCTTTGAGGTTCATAAGCATGTTCGGTACACTGCATGAGTCCCAACCGATAAATAGAGGGCATCTCTGACGTTTTATCTTCCGATACAGCACATCAGAGGCACCTCATCACTCAGCAAAGCGAGAAATCATGTCTGAAAACCCCAACAACCCCCAGCCCCAGTTCAACCAGGACCCCCAGTTCAGCCAGCAGGCACCCCAGTATGGTCAGCAGGCTCCGTACGGTCAGCCGGTCCCGACCCCCGAGCAGCAGGCTCAGATGAAGAGGGCGAAGATTCTGTCGATTCTCGCTATTGTATTTGGCGCTATTGGTCTGGTCCTTCTAAGCCCGCTTTTCAGCGCACTGGGCCTGGCTTTTGGTTTGGCGTCTCTGCGTGTCCCTGAGCTGCAGTCCCGTGGTCTGGCACTGACTGGTTCCATTATCGGTGGTACTGCTCTGGTCCTGAGCATTATTGTTGTCGCGCTGGGTGCTCTCAAGAACCTGGGCTAGGACCTTATAGCGTTTTAGCCAGCATCCTCCATGGAGATTGGCTACAGAAAGCCCGCGAGCGCCCTGTGTGTCCGCGGGCTTTTGCATATCCGTTAGAGCGGCTAGCTAATGCATTGCGGTGCATTGTGGGGGCTTGGATAGCGGATGTAGTTGTACCCGTTCCATTCATGGGTTAGGGTGAATTAGGTTTAACGCACACCAGCCGTACGAAAGTGAGATGCCGTGTCTCAGAATCCTCGGGGTTCAGACCCCTACGACTACAACCCGGACTACAACCGTCTGAACGAGCAGTACAACCAGAACGGCCAGTACGGGCAGAACACTCAGTACGGTCAGTACGGGCAGAGCTCCTACGATCAGTATTCTTATGACCAGTACGGTCAGAATTCGTACGGTCAAGACTCGTATGGTCAGAATCAGTATGACCCGTACGGTCAGCAGTACCAGCAGCCCGACCAGTACGGTCAGCCCATGATGGTTCCTGTGGGCTTTTTGCAGAAGACTCCCGAGCAGCTTGCCGGTGAGAAGGCTGCTCAGACTTCCACGGTGCTGGGTATTATCAGCTTGGCGTGTATAGTGACTCTCAGCTGGTGGCTGTTTGGTCTGCCTTCCCTAATTCTGGGTGTTATCGGTATTTTCAAGGCGAACGAGGCAGAGCGTTATGGTGTGGCTGCTTCAGCTGGTCGTATCTTGAACTGGATTAGCGTAGCCATTGGTGGCATGTTCCTGGTGCTTTTCGGCGGAGGTCTTCTGCTGGCGATTATGCTGGCTCTTTCTGATTCTGCCGCAAATTCTAGGCTCGTGGAGACTGTGCAGATACTGGCATTCTTCTAAACACTTTCACCCTCATTGGAGGGTACGCAAAAGCCCCGCTCCTCAATTACGAGGAACGGGGCTTTGCTGTGTATATGCCGTATATCTCGTGGATTGGTCCTGACATGCTTGTTCCCGCGCGGGGGAAGGTCTAGGGTGGGTTTAGCATCTGTGTCGGTACGTGAAAGGTTGTGGATGCGATGTCGCAGCTACCCCAAAATAATGAAGTTTTTGATGACAATCCCGAATACGCCAAGCTCCACCCGGGAAATAACAATGGGCAATCCGCCCCGGGTAACCAACCACTACCTACACGTCAGTTTTACCCGAGCTACCCGAGGAATATTGTCGGACCTGTGGGCATCCTGGAAGAAGGGCGTAAGTTGGCTCAACGGTCATTGACCTTTGGCATCATCAGCGTGGTGCTTATCCTCTTGACGTTCTTGCTGCCCTACACCCTCCTCGGATCTTTTATTCTGGGCATCCTGGGAATCTTGTCTGCACGAGACGCGGAATGTCACGGCGTACCGGCAAAGGCGGGGCATATCCTCAGCTGGATTGGTGTGATTCTGCCCATCGCCCTATCAGTCCTGGCGGCTATTGCCCTGTTAATGCTTGTTTTCACCTTGAAAGGATAGTGTCGTAACCGGCTTAGGAAGTTTGGATAGCCGAGAGTCGAATTCATGGTCTTTCGTATGTGATATGTAAAGAGCCCTGTTCCTCAATGCGAGGAGCGGGGCTTTGCTGTGTGTATGCCGTATGTTTTGTGGAATCGGCTCGACATGCTTGTTCTCTCGGCGGGGAAAGCATAGGGTGGGCTTAACACCCGGTATTGAAAGGTTATGATGCAACGATGCAGGATCCAATCCTAGGCCCGTATTCCGACCCAGCAGCTGGTCTGCGCTCGAAACCTCATCGCCACAAACAGGGTGCTGATATTGAAGAGCCCCCTATGATGCAGGGCGGTGGGAAAACAGCGACTAATCTAGGGGAGCGAGCCTCCCAACTTTCACTCACTTTTGGTGTGCTCAGCCTCATCAACATCTTGGTGTTGGGTTCGTGGTTTTTTCGGTATCCCCACTGTCATCTTGAGTGTCCTTGGTCTACAGAAAGCTAAGGAAGCGGATAGTTACGGCGTAGTTTCTCTTGCGGGTCGAATCCTGAGCTGGATAGCTATCGCTGTGTTTGTCCTTGGGTACGTACTGATTGTGTGGGCGTGGTTCAATGCCGAATAGGTTTTTGCGAAGCACCAGGCTGAGGTATTCAACTAACGCGTGTAGATTCTGAAAGGTTGTGGATGCGATGTCGCAGCTACCCCAAAACAATGAAGCCTTCGATTACAACCCCGAATACGCCAAGCTCTACCAGGAAGATAACAACGAGCTGCCTAGCCCGGATACATCTGACGAGCAGCTACTGCCCGCAAATGAGTCTCTGGATGAGTTCTCAGATCAAGCGGCGGGTAAAAGAGCAGCGAACCTCTCCCTACTTTTTGGCTTCCTCAGCCCGCTGTCTTTCTTTCTAGGGTTCTGGTGTCTTGTCCAAGGTCTTGAAGAAAGTGCTCTGCAGGTAGCTATCCTTGCCCCAATCCTGAACATCCTGGGTATCTGGCAGGGGTTCGCGGCGAGGCGGCGCGGTACGCGTGCCAGCGGTGGCCTGATTCTCAACGGGCTGGGGCTATGCATTTTCATCGGTATCGCTGCCCTCATCATGCTGATTATAAACGCCTTGTCAGGCATCAACTAACGACGCCGGCTCGATAGTGAGCCCAGATGCTCTCTCGAGTCGCTAGACACTTAACACCCGGTATTGAAAGGTTGTGGATGCGATGTCGCAGCTACCCCAAAATAACGAAGATTTTGATAACAACCCCGAGTACGCCAAGCTCTACCAAGTGGATGACAGCCAACAGCCGGAGACTGACGGCACGGACGAATGGCAGCAACCTGCGATTGAGCAACCTCCCGCTGTGCAAGGAACACAAGACGGTAAAAGGGTGTAGCGACCTTCTCCCTGCTTTTCGGCGCTCTCGGCCCGCTGACGTTCTTTCTAGGGTGCTGGTTGATTTTCCATGATCTTGGAGAAAGCGGTCTGCGGGTAGTGTTCGTTGCGCCGGTGCTGAATGTCCTGGGTATCTGGCTGGGGTTCGCGGCAAGGCGGCGTGGTACGCGTGCCATCGGTGGTCTGATTCTTAACGGGCTGGAGCTATGCATCTTCATCGGTATCGTAGTCCTCGTCACGTCGCTTCTAAACGCCTTGTCAGGCATACACTAACGACGCCCCCGGTAACTCGAAACGGCATATGCGAAGAGCCCCGTTCCTCAATACGAGGAACGGGGCTCTTTGCGCTCCACACGTGGAGCAGAAGCTATAACGCGGATGGTAAGGGATTTGAACCCTTGAGACGGGGTTACCGCCTACTGGTTTTCAAGACCAGCTCCTTCGGCCGCTCGGACAACCATCCATACGCACCAGAGACCGGCATTTTATGGCAATACCGTGCCGCAGGGCACTACGAGATTATCTCATGCGATAAGCTTTCTGTAAATCGCGCACCAACGATGGTGCTTCCGGCAATGAGGAGGACTCATGAGAGCAATTATTGAGAACAGTCACGGTGGACCTGAGGCTCTGACAATCAGCGAAGTCCCCGCCCCCGTACCCCGATTCCACGAAGTTCTCATCCGCGTTCACGCCGCCGGAATCAACCGCGCCGACGCCCTGCAGCGCCGCGGATTCTACCCGCCGCCCGCCGGCGCGAGCGCCATCTACGGCCTCGAAGTAGCCGGCGTTATCGAAGCGGTCGGTGAAGGCGCCTCCGTGGAGAACCGCGGCACCCCCGTCATGGCGCTCCTGCCTGGAGGCGGCTACGCCGACTACGTGACCGTACCGGTCGACCACGTGCTACCCGTACCCGAACAGCTGAGCTTCGCCGAAGCCGCCGGCATCCCCGAAGTCGCGGCAACCGTCTACTCGAACCTGGTGCTCACCTGCGGCATGAGCATGAACCCCGCCGAAAACCTCAAGGAAGACGGCGAACCCGCGGTAGTGCTCATTCACGGTGGTACCGGCGGTATCGGTGTGCACGCCATCCAGCTGGCGCTCGCCGTAGGTACCCGCGTGTTTGCAACCGTGGGAACCGAGGAAAAAGCAGAATATGTGCGCTCACTAGGTGCGGAACCCATTATTTATACCGAACATTCGTTCTGTGAAGTTCTGCTGGCTGAAACTGGTGGGCGCGGCGCCGACTACATCCTCGACGTCGTGGGCGGAAAGTACCTGGACGACAATCTGCACACCCTCGCCGACGGTGGTCACCTGTGTATTATCGGTCTGATGGGCGGCGCTAAAGCAGAAGTGAACCTGGGGTATATGCTCTCCCGCCGCCTGTCAGTGCACGCCACGAGCCTGCGTAACCGCTCGGACCGGCAGAAGGCCGAGATTCTGCGCGGTGTACGCGAACATGTGCTGCCGCTGATTAAATCCGGCAGGATTGGCGTGGGTCTGGACCGTATCTTCGACATGGAGGAGGCGGCTGCCGCCCACGAGTACTTCGACTCCGGTCAGCATCGCGGCAAGATTGTGCTGCGCATGGTCTAGAAATCGCTGCGCCCCCGCGGTGCCATTTTAGGCCGGTGCCGCGGGGAGCGTCGCGTGAGCGGCGTGATGAGAATCTGGGTTTGAAATAAATAGCTGACTGCTGACATCTCGTCACTAAAAGAAATTTAGGGTAACCTAAGCATAGGGAGGTTTGCGGGTCGCCGCAGAGCCCATCACCGGCAGCCTCCACCGACCAACAAACACGGCACACACACCACGCAGAGGAGGGCATATGGGACTTAAAAGCTACCTGCAATCGCGCCGCGACGACGCCGAACTCGGCAAAGGCATCTGGCGCCGATCCCACGACCGGTTTATTCGCGGCATTGACCGCTTCCACCAGGTCCTCGAACGCCTAGCGGCAACCGATTCGTCCACCTCCATGATTGAGCTCATCGTGCCGGACGCAAACGCGCTCGCCGACCTGATTCCGCGCGTGCGTGCAGTCGCTATGGAAGCGCACCGCCTCGCCCCCAGCGACGGCGATATTCCCGCCTCCCCGTTCGGCACCTACTCCGACCTGAACCGCGCCCTCTCCAAGGCAGGTAACGCCATGGCGCTCTGCGCCGAAGCGCTCGCCATGGCACGCTGCTTCGGCAATTGTGCCACCGGATGCGACCGCCAGGTGAGCGTGCACCGTCGCGTGGAAACCGTCATCCAGCACATTGAAGACGCCGAACGTCTGATTCAGCGCGCCCAGAAGGAAGCCGCCGGCGAGCTGACCTTCGACGACGGTATTCCGGTGGGTCGCACCCAACTGGTGGAAGCCTAATCGTAAACTTCTGAACTGCCCGCAGTATCCGCACCGGATGCTGCGGGCAGGTTCGTTGACAATGCAACCCAACCCGCATCCTGACATGCGTCCGCCACGTGAGCAGGGCAAAGTCGAACGGTGACTAACAGGCGAGCTAGTTTGATGTGCACCTCAACAGGCGATACGCTTAAAGAAGAGGTGTAGGACACTTCTTATGCGGTTCCGTCACAATGGAGGTGACGACACGAAGCGATGGTACGCGCGGAAGAACCGCAGACTTTTTCCTGCCCCTCTACGGCACAACCCACTGCATATACAATTCACGGAAGAAGTCACACACCATGTTTGAATTCCACCGCAATGAGCGTGCGCGTCAGCTGCGCCCCAGCCTCTCACGCTCCTGGCTCCTCGTGCGCGCCAACTCCACCGAAGAAGTTTTTGAAGAGGCCTTCGAATCCGAGGCTGACTCCATCATCATCGACCTCGAAGACGGCTGCCCCGCTGAAGAGAAGGACGCAGCCCGCGAACAGGTCGTCCGTATGCTCAACTCTGGCGTCGTCGCATGGGTGCGAATCAACGCCATCACCACCGAACACTGGTGGAAGGACGTCAAGGCCCTCAAGAATGTGAAGGGCCTGCGAGGCGTCATGCTCGCCACCGCAGAGCACGCCACCGACATTGACCGCACCGCAGCCGAGCTGCCCCCCGGAACCCCCATCATCGCGCTGATTGAGTCCGCACTCGGCGTGCACCACTCCGTCGAAATTGCGCGTGCAATCGGCACTTTCCGCCTCGCATTCGGCGCAGGCGACTACCGCCGCGACACCGGCTCCTCCGCAACCCCCATGGCGCTCGCCTACGTGCGTTCGCAGCTGGTCATCGCATCCACCCTGGGTGGTCTGCCCGGCCCCATCGACGGCCCGACCCTCGGCGCATATGGTGCTGACCTCTCCAAGGCATGCGGCTACGCGAACGACCACGGCATGACCGGTAAGATCACCCTGGACATCCGCCAGACCGAGACCATCAACGCGGCATTCTCCCCGAGCGAGATCGAAATCGAAGAAGCACACCAGATGCTCGACGTGCCCCTCGACGGCCCCCGCGATGGCTCCTACCTGCCGCGTTACCTGCGTGCAAAGAAGGTCAAGGAACTCGCCAAGGTCTACGGCCTGTGGGGCAAGACCGACAGCGACTTCCAGCGCGCCTCCAAGTAAGGTGCTCGCCTAAAGTACACGCGCAAAAAGCCGCGCATCCGACCCCTGAATGGGGAACCGGATGCGCGGCTTTTATCTGCCTGAAACCTCTGGCGCGCTACAACTTAGCTACTAGTTGCGGGGCGACTTGCCGCCCGTCAGCGCATGAGCGCACACGTACGAAGTCACCAAAGAAATCACGATTGGCACCAGGAACGAGGTGTCATCCTCATACACCGAACGGTAGAAGAACCACACCGCCAGGGAAACCACCAGCGCCAACACGTACACCAGAGCAAAACGCATCGTGGGGCTCATCGGGCGTGCAGGGCCCGTAGAGGCGCGGCCTGCCTGCGAACGGTTCTGCAGACGCTGAGTATTTGAGGAATGAGAAGACACGAGAATCTCCTAAAAATCGATGGTGACATCCTGCGAGATACGTGACATCTCTCAGATGCTAAAAACCGCCGCAACACACCGGAAACCGGCACGCGTTACGGCGGATGTGGAGCCCCCAGTGGGATTCGAACCCACGACCTTTTCTTTACGAGGGAAATGCTCTACCCCTGAGCTATAGAGGCACATATGCGTTCGTTCCCAACCGCCCGAAAGCAGCCGACGAACAGTGCATACCCCGCAATAGTACCAAAAAGGCGGGGGAGAGGCTAATTACTTTCAGCACCGTGACCGCTACCGAGAGCAGACGGCAGAGAGCCTATGGTGTGCACTGCATTCACCCCGTAAACCCGCCCGAAGATAGGGAATGTTCAGGGCAGAGGCATACAATAAACCCTATACCCACGGCGGCTAATCGCGCCTCACCGCGCCCAACAACCACTGACACATCAACCACAGACAGCCGCCCCCCATAGAGAGGAACCACCATGACTTCACCCCTCAACCGCCGCACCCTGCTGCTGGGCGTAGTGCCCGCCGCCGCCCTGGGACTGAGCGCATGCGGTTCCAGCTCCTCCCAGCCCTCCGCATCGGCATCTGCGAGCGCATCTGCAAGCACCGCCGCTACCTCGGCAAGCGCATCCGCAAGTGCTACCGCGAGCGCTTCGGCATCCGCGGACTCCTCGGCTTCTGTGAGCGGCTCGGCAACCGCCGATGACGGCTATGTCGGCTACCGCCTCAACCGCGAAGTACCCGGTGCAGGCACCGCAACCCTGTACACCGACTACCAGTGCCCCTACTGCGCCAAGGCAGAACCCAAGTTCGAAGAAGCCGCCAAGAAGCTTGACGGCATCATGAATGTGACCGTGCGCCACATGCCGCTGAACATGCACGCCAATGCCGTACCCGCCGCTCTCGCCGTAGAAGCCGCAACAGCTCAGGGTAAGCACCTCGAAATGGCGAACAAGCTCTTCAACACCCAGAACGACTGGAAGAACATCAAAGAGCGCGACAAGCTGCGCACCCTCTTCAACGACTACGCCAAGGAACTGGGCCTGAACGTCGAAGAATTCGACAAGGTCCTACTCGCCTCCGACACCGTCAAGCCCATCCAACGCGACTACGATCACGCCGTGAAGATCGGTGTGAAGGGCACCCCCACCTTCGCCGTGAACGACAAGGTCGTTGAGGGCCTGGATTCTTCCTCCTCGGTGGATGACCTGGTCAGCACCTTCAAGCGTGAAGCTGGCGTGAAGTAGTGGCACACATTCAGCTCTCCGGCGGGCAGCGCGCCGAAATTCACCCCGACGGGTTCAGCGACCACGGCCACGTCCTCGAAATCGGTGGCGCCGAGCAGTCCCACGTGGACGTGCAGAACCCCGACTACGTGTTCTACGAGTACCTGCGCCGCATCGCAAACGCGGTGGATGCGCTTGCACCCGCCGGCGAACCCATCACCGCTGCACACCTGGGCGCCGGTGCGCTCACGCTCGTGCGCTATATTCAGGCGACCCGCCCCGGCTCCCGCCAGGTTGCCGTGGATATTGAACCCGAGCTCATGGGCTTCGTAACGGACCGCCTGCCGCTACCCGTCGGAACCAACTGCCAGCTGGTGGTCGGTGACGCCCGCGAGCAGCTGGCGAACCTGCCCGAACTGCTGGGCGTGCCCGGCTTCGACGCGATCATTCTCGACATCTTCACCGGCATGGATGCGCCCGCCCACCTGGCGAACCGCGACTTCTACCGCGAACTCAAGGACGCCCTGAACGAGCGCGGCATGGTCGCCATCAACGTGGGTGACGACGCGGGTCTGCCCTTCTTCCAGCTGCAGGCAGCCGCCATGCTGGAAGTCTTCGACCACGTGTGGTGCCTGTGCGAAAGTTCCATGCTTAGCGGGCAGAATGAGGGCAACCTCGTGCTGGTTGGTACCGCCCGTGAGCTGGACGAGGACACCCAGGACTGGCTGTACGCCCTGGGCCCGCATCCGGCGGAGGTGCTCACCACCGATGAGCTGCGCGACCTGCTGGACGAGCTGGCTGAGAGCTAAACCTGACATACAAAACCGTTGAGGCGGGTACCAACCAGGTACCCGCCTCAACGGTTTTTTCTATGGATTTTCTACAGGGGTTTTCTATACGCCGCGCGCCGGCGGAATTTTGGTTCTTACTCAGGACTTTGGCTTTACTCGGGTAGCGGCATGGGAACGGGGTCCTCGCCGACATCCTTCTGCTTGTGGGAACTACCCTTCGTGGTGGTCAGCGTAATGCCCACACTCGCAGTCATCAGCAGGAAAATTGCCACCCAACGAATCGGGCCGGTCTCCTGATTCAGCAACGCCCAACCGGCAATCGCCGCAATAGCGGGCTCCAAGCTCATCAGCACACTAAATACGCGCTCCGGCAGGTTGCGCAGAGCCATCAGCTCCGCGCTATAGGGAATCACCGAAGCGAACATGGCGGTACCAAAAATCATGAGGAGCAGCATCGGATCCTGCGCCGCATTCCAAATCGGCTGAGGCGCCGGAACAACCGCCGCCACCGGGGCAATAAACGCAGCACCAACAAGCATCGCCACCGCCAGGCCGCTCGCACCCGGAACCAGGGCACCCACCTTCGCGCTAGAGCGAATATACAACGCCCAGAACACGCCAGCAATCAACGCGAACGTCAGACCCAGGTAATCGGTATCCTTACCAACCGCCGCCTCATAGCCGAGCACCAGCATGCCCGCCAGGGCGCAGAGCACCCACACCGCGTCGCGGAGCCTGCGCGTCAGCATGGACGCCAACGCCAGCGGGCCCAAGAACTCCACCGCAACCGCCAAACCAATCGGGATGCGGTCAATCGCGCAATAGAAGAAGCCGTTCATCAGACCGAAAGTCATACCGAAAATGATGACGGCACGCCACTGCTCCTTCGACCAAGACAGCGCACCCGGCGGCATTTCGCCGCCGCATCGGGTACGCCAACGCGCCGCCAACCACACGGCGCTACCCACCACCATGGAAGCAATCGCCAGACGGCTGACGCTAATAGCCAGAGCACCAAACAGCGGGAAGAGACTCACCGCGAACGCGGCACCGAACTGCAGCGACGAGCAGGATATCAGCACAAACATAATGCCCAGTGCGGGTCGTTGAGATGAAGTATGCGGCATGATTCTCCTTCCTGCGCCTCACAAGGAGGCGGTGCATCTCTCAAGGTGTACAGGTGACGTATCGATTCGGGCGGAGGCAAGAACCTGACCAGTGCAGTTAAAAAGCGCACCCCCGGGCAACACGAGATACTATCCTACTCGTCACCCGGGGGCGCTAGAAACCGTTGACACGGCTACAGTTCAGCAGATTAGAGGCCCTTCGCCTCACGGTCAGCCTTGATCTGCGCAGCCGACGGAAGCGTAATGGAACTGGTTGCCATCTGCGCAATATCTACTGCGTGCGCATCCACCGCACCGGGCAGGTAACGTTCGTTATCCTCCAAAGTGCCGTCTTCCTGCGCCTTCTTCTGGGCGCGAGCGTGAGAAATCGAAATGCCGATACTCGCCGCCACCAGCAGGGCAATAGCAACCCAACGAACCAGGCCGGTAGCCTCACCAAGCATCACAATACCCACAGCCGCCGCAATCGCAGGCTCCAGGGACAGCACCACGCTATAAATATGCGCGGGCAGCAGACGCAGCGAAGAAACCTCACCCAGCGCCGGAAGCGCAGAAGCCAACAGACCCATCAGACAGCCAATAGCCAGCAGGTTCACATCCTGGGTCACCTTCAGCAGGTTATTGCCACTTAGGATAAACGGGAACGGCAGAACCAACAGGGTCGAAACAGCGTTACCCATGACCATGCCACCCATACCTGGGATGAGCGCGCCCACCTTCTCCGTCGCCAGAATGTAGGCGGCACGAGAAATAGCGGTCAGCACCGCAAAGAACACACCCACCAGGGCGAAATCCTCCGGCTTCGCCTGCGACTCAGCCGTCAGAATCGCCATGCCCGTAAAGGACAGAGCAATCCACACCAAATCCAGCTTGCGGCGCGACATGACCGTCGCCAACACCAGCGGACCCATGAACTCAATAGCCACCGCAATCGCCAGCGGAACCTGCTCAATCGCCACATAGAAGAACGCATTCGCGCCGGTCAGGGCAATACCCATGACAATAACTGTCAGCCACTGCGCGCGAGTCCACGAACGAATCTGCGGGCGGAAAAACGCCCACATCAAAATGGTGGAGGTCAGCAGGCGCAGAGTCACCACGCCCCAGGGGCCCAAATCACCCATCAGCTGCTTAGCAAGAGCCGCGCCGAACTGCGCCGAAATAATCGCGCCGGTCGCGTACGCAACACCCAACCCCTGAGTCATGACGGGGGAACGCGCAGCATTGGGCCTATGGGTGGAAGAAGTCATAGCAATCCTTATTAGTCCAGAAGGGTATTAGCCGCTATCTGTCATCAGGCGCGACCCCGAATCGTCGTGAAACAGGTCACGCACTATGCAAACAATGAATAGTGTGTAATCTACGACAATTTTACGCGCTTTAAAATCCGGCGCAAATAAAGACCAAAACACCTTAACAAGCAGACAAAAAACCACACGCCCTCGGTGAAATTTCTCCCCCGCACCCCACCACAACCCCCTATATCCAGGAAATATTCACCCAGCCGTGATTTACTGAGAGCATGCTTGACCCGAAGAAGTCTCTATTCGATGAAGACGGCAACCCCCGTCCCGCGCTAACCACCACCCTCGACAACGTACTGCGCATGCAACGACCGCTCGCGCTGTCCATCGTCAAAAAACTCCGTGAAGCGCACCCCGACGAAACCCCCGAACAAATCCACAAGCGCCTCGACCGCACCTACCTGCGCGATATCACCGCCATCGGCGGCGTCACCGGCGCATCCGCATTCGTGCCCGGCGTCGGTACCGTCACCTCCATGAGCCTCTCCGCGCTCGCAGTCGGCGGCTACCTCGAACGCACCGCACTCTACGCCCAGGCAGTCGCAGAACTGCACGGCGTGCACGTGCACGACGCCGAAACCGCCCGCTCCATGGTCATGGCAATCATGCTCGGTGAAGAAGGCTCCCAGCTCATGAACACCGTGCTACTGCAGACCGGCAAGGCAGGCGGCGTCTCCAACAAGTGGGGCATGCTGCTCGGCAACTCCTCCAGCGGCAAGATGTTCAGCGTTGAACGCACCATCCGCAACCTGTTCATCCGCCGATTCCTCACCCGCCAGACCGGCGCACTGCTCGGCCGCGCCCTGCCCTTCGGCGTTGGCGCAGTCGTTGGCGGCGGCGCAAACCTGACCCTCGGCAAGGACGTCGTGCGCAACACCCGCCGTGCCTTTGGCGACGCACCCGCGTACTTCCCCGCAGAGCTCATGATCACCCCGCGCGCACCCCGCGTACAGGGCGGCGAAGGTTCGGAAAGCCCCTCCGGTGTGGCTGGTGCCCTCCTCAAGGGCGTCAAGGATGCAGGTAAGGCGGCAGGCAAGGTCTTCACCCGCGGCAAGGGCCACGACACCGAAACCGGCCACCGCCGCATGCTCGGCCGCTAAAATCCTCGCCAGCTAACAGAACATAGCAAAGACCCAACACACTAAAGACCCCGGCTCCCTAAACACAGGGAACCGGGGTCTTTAGTTTTTAATCCTTTGCTACGGACTAAGCGTTCTTCGCGTGATCCAGCAGCTGAGCCGCAATACCGTTGTAAGTGTGCGGAGTCAGAGCCGATAGACGCGCCTCAGCCTCGGGGGAAAGGCCCAGAGTAGCCACAAACTCCTTCAGACGAGCTGCATCCACGCGGTGACCGCGAGTCAGCTCCTTCAGACGCTCATACGGGTTCTCCATGCCGGGAACACCCGCGATAGCCTCAGCGCGCATCACCATCTGGATCGCCTCAGCCAGGACCTCCCAGTTGGAATCCAGATCAGCGGAAATCACGTCGGTTGCGATATCCAGACGCTGCAAGCCCTTCACCACATTGGAGATAGCCAGCACCGAGTGACCGAACGCCACACCGATATTGCGCTGCGCCGACGAGTCAGTCAGGTCACGCTGCCAACGAGAAGTCACCAGGGTCGAACCCAGCGAATCCAGCAGAGCGTTGGACAGCTCCAGGTTAGCCTCCGCATTCTCAAAGCGAATCGGGTTCACCTTGTGCGGCATAGTCGACGAACCGGTCGCACCAGCCACCGGAATCTGACGGAAGAAACCAATCGAAATGTAGCTCCACACATCGGTGCAGAGGTTGTGCAGCACACGGTTGAAATGAGCGATATCCGAGTACAGCTCAGCCTGCCAGTCGTGCGACTCAATCTGAGTGGTCAGCGGGTTCCAAGTCAGACCCAGGTGCTCCACAAAACCACGAGAAATCTTCTGCCAATCAGCGCTCGGCACCGAGGCGTAGTGCGCGGCGTAAGTACCGGTCGCACCATTAATCTTGCCGAGGAACTCGGTCGCCTTCACGTGCTTGACCTGGCGCTTCAGGCGGTAGGCGAGCACGCCCATCTCCTTGCCCAGGGTGGAGGGGGTCGCCGGCTGGCCGTGAGTGCGGCACAGCATCGGCACGTCGCGGCCGTCCTCAGCCAGCTTCAGCAGAACATCAATCAGCTCCTCCGCGGCGGGGATCCACACGTTCTCAACGGCGTCCTTGATACCCAGCGCGTAGGAGAGGTTGTTAATGTCCTCAGAAGTGCAGCCGAAGTGAACCAGCGGCACCAGGTGACCCAGGCCCAGGCCCTCCAGGCGGCGGCCAATGTAGTACTCGACCGCCTTCACATCGTGAACGGTGACAGCCTCAATCTCAGCCAGCTCCGCCACAGAATCAGCGTTGAAATCGGTCACGATGGCGCGCAGGCCCTTCTTCTGCTCCTCGCTCAGCGGGGACAGACCCGGCAGCACCTCGTGCTCGCACAGGTAAATGAACCACTCAACCTCAACGTGGATGCGGTCGCGGTTCAGAGCCGCCTCAGAAAGGTAGTTGGTCAGGGGCGCGGTTACGGATGCGTAGCGTCCGTCGAGGGGGCCCAGCGCAAGTTCGCCGGTGCCCAGGTCAATACGGCCAGAAGGCAAGAAGGTGTTATTGGTGTGAGACATAGCTCTATTTTTGCATGAATTCGCTGAAAAAAAGAGGCGGGAAGAGCATATGGACGTGACGGGCGGCTTGGTTAGTTACAGAAATATGACAAAACGAGGGGGCGCGGAGGGGGCATTTTTGGGTTTTGAGGACGCAAAACGTGCGAATTTTTCGAAACAAGCTTGAGTTATCCACAGGTTGGCGCACTCCACCTGCACGGTCACCGCGGCAGATTTAGCCTAAAACAAACCCAAACACAGGACAGAAACAGGCGCACAAACAACCTGTCCAACCACCGAAAGGACGCCCCGTGAACATAATCGTCGACACCGCACCACCTCCCGCAACCCAGCTGCCCCGGATCGAACCAACCGATATCCTCCGTGCAGCAGGACACATGGGCATCGGCACCGCCCCCGGCCACGCCCTCGCCGAGCAGCTCATGGCCGCAGCCGCCCTCGCCCGCGCCAAAGGCGCAGAACTCGCCCACAGGATGCGCACCGAAGCCCAAGAAATCCGCACCGCACACCAACGCGCCAACGAACTCAATGGCGACCGCTGGGCATCCGAAGCCGGACGCGCCTACCGGCGACAACTCGAAGAACACCGCGAAAAAATCCGCAACCAAGCCGAACAAGCCGAAGGCACCGCCGCCATGATCGCCGCCGCCGGAGAAGAACTCGCCAACGACCTCACCGGCAAAGCACAGGCAATCCAAGCCGCCGCCTCCGCCGTAGATAACCTACTCGGCAAACTCGCCGACGGTGCCGCCGACGCCCTTGAAAAACTCAACCTCGGCGAAATCATCGCCCGCTCAGGCGTGCAAAAAGCCCAGTCAACGCTCGATTCACTCATGCACGTGAATCTGCCCGACGGGCTGAGCTCGCTCATCCGAACCCACTAACCTCACCCCAGGAGACACCATGATTACCGGACCCACCGTTGCGCCCATCGGTGACCTCAGCAACTCCGCAGGGCCCACCGCAGGCACCATCAGCGTTGAGCTTGAAGAAATGCCCGCCATCGCCGACGGGCTCGACACCGTCAGCCGCACCTGCGCCGACCGCACCATGCCCATTCTCGGTATCGCCGCTGAAACTCGTCTCTTCCTCGGCATTAACGGACGTGCCCAGCAGGCTGCTGGCCTCTGTACCGGCCTCGCTGCAGACCTCGGTATGAGTGCCGCAAAGTTCGGCGCCACCGCAGCCGCCGTCCGCGCCGCCCACAGCTCCTACCTGCAGACCGAAAATATCGTCGCAGGTTGGTTCGAATCCATGGGCATCGCAAAGGACGGCAAGCTACCCGACGGACGCAGCACCCGAGACCACCTGCGCGGCCTCATCTCCGGAGAACCCGGCGAAGCCGACTACCTCTTGAAGCTCACCATTCCTGAGTTTGGGTACTTCTCAGCCTATTGGGTATTGCCTCATTCACCTGTAGTAGCAGCCATTATCTTCGGCTTCACTGCCTACATGGATGCCAAATGGAATCCCGAAATTGCTCGTCAGCGTATTGCTGGGCGACTCTCCGCTGTAACAAAAATACCCCAGGGAATTATTGAAAAAGTCTTGGCCGTAGGCGGAGTTGGAATCGTTGGCCCCCTCCGTGAGCCGGATTCTGATAAGAAAGCGCATAACATGCGCACTGCCTCAGCCGACGATTACGGGGTCAGCGCACATTCCGGCGAGAAGGACCGTCTCACGGTGGACGCTAGCGCTGAACGTCTGCAAGCAGCTGCCAAGGCACAGGATCAGGAGTTTGAACGCTCTCAACAGGATCCGACTAAGGGCGAACGCGGTGCCGTGCTCGTCACCGTCATGTACGAAGCAGGACACGAAGGTGACCCCACCCATGCCCTGTATGTGGTGAGCATTCCGGGTACTAACTTCTCTTCCTTTGGTGGGTCTCCTATGGATGTCCCTGGGGCTCTTCGCGAAGCACTGGGTAACGATACTCTGGAGAACCCCGCCTATCAGATGGTTCTGCAGGCCCTCCGCGATGCCGGAGCGCCTCAGGGTGCCCGTGTGTATATGGAGGGTTTCAGCCAGGGAGGCATGATTGCCTACAACATGGCGAATAGTACTGAAGTCGCTAAAGAAATCAACATTGTGGGTGTCTACGCCCAAGGGGCTCCGCTACGAGGCTTGCCCGCCAAACGCCGCGACTTTGGAGTGGACTACGTGGAAGGAGATGGAGACTGGGTTCCTGACTCTGCGTTGAGGCCTGAGGGAGGGTGGCGGCCCGATGAACGTGATACCGCAATTACGGTCTCAAATTTCAAACATGACGGCGGGGCATATAGGGAAACCCTGCAACGTGAAGGATACGGAAACCAGACTCTGGGTGCTCTCAGCGCGGCCATGGGCAACAAAGGTTATGTGCAGGGGGAACAAAAGGTTACCTCGGGCTCTGCTATGCCAGATGGTTACGAGCCTGAAGAACGTCTGAACGAGTATGGATTGCGTGGGGCTAGGTATGGTAAACAGGCTCTTGAAGCTGGGGTGCAGCTTGATCCTCGAGTTTTATATGAGGGTATAGACCAACTAACAGATGGAGAACTGCACCGAGTAGATAGTGCAGTGCGTGGCAACGTCGAAAATACTCGGCAGAATGTCGAAGACACCGTCTCAGACATCCAGCAGGGCATGGAGATTGCCAAGCAGAAGGCCGAGGGTCTTCAGCGAGAAGCTGGAGAATCCGCCTGGGCGCTTGCTAAGCAAATCCCCGCCGTCATCGAGGGCGTCAAAAAGACCATCCCTCACCCCGAGCCGACTCCGCAGGAAAAGCCTCATAGCCCGAAGCCTGCATGGCCCGAAACCCCTGTGCCGCAGATGCCCAAAGTGCCCCTCCTGCAGGGATATAACCCGCAGAATATTCCGCCCGCCATCAAGATGCCGGGCGACCTGAGTCGTCCGGAGCCTGCCCCCATCAAGATGCCCGCTCGAATCGAGGCAGAGGGGCAGCTACCCCCTGCAAGTCTGATCCCGCCGAACATTCTGCCCAAACCTGCAGATCTGCAGACGCACATCGAAAAGGCTGTTACTCGGCCAATCATTGATCAGCTGCAGCTCCCTACAGCTGGTTCCGCGCTCAAGAATCCTCCAACCTTCGGAGCCGGGCAAGGCGGAGACTACGACGGCGTTGAGTCGCTCATTCCCATCCTGCCAGGCCAGAAGCCGGCGCCTATGCTCCCGCCCAAGAGCATTGACCCCGGGTTCCTCGCACCAGCTCCGCCCGAGAACATCGACCCCAGGTTCCTCGCACCAGGCCCTCCCGAGGACCTGACTCCCCTCGAGGAGAGTGAACCCCTGATGGTCTAAATACCGAGTCTAAAAGCCCAATCTCAAAGACTCGGTGGAGGGTGGAGGGGACGAGTAGAGTAGAGAAGAGAAAAGGAGGGGCGCCACCGGGAACAACCCCGGCGGCGCCCCTCCATCTTTGCGTACAGCACTCGCGGCCAGTATCTGCTGCCTGCACAGCTACAGCTTGCTCGCGACCTGCTCTCCAGGTGAGAAGCGTTAGCCTCCGAGCCGCCCGCAGGCACATACTGGAACCATGAGCCAGTCAGCTGAACACGCCAACATCCCGGTCCGCCCCGTCTTTAGCACCCTGCCCAGCTACGCGGCAGGTAAGCCGCCCGCACCCGTTGAAGGCCTCACCCAGTACAAGCTCTCCTCGAACGAGAACCCGCTGGGCCCCGTACCTGAGGTCGCGCGCGTCCTCGCAGAATTTGCGACCGCGCACCGCTACCCCGACCCGCTCTCCACCGCCCTGCGACACAAGCTCTCCGCACGGCTCGGCGTGGACGCTGACGACATCGTCACCGGTGCCGGAAGCCTCGGTGCGCTCAACCAAATCCTCAAAACCTTCGCCGGCGTAAACGCCGACGGCGTGCAGGACGAAGTCATCTACGCCTGGCGCTCCTTCGAGGCATACCCGATCCTCGTCGGCATTATGGGCGCTCGCAGCGTGCAGGTGCCGAACCTGCCCGACGGCTCACACGACCTGGACGCCATGGCGGCAGCCATCACCGACCGCACCCGCCTGATCCTGGTCTGTACCCCCAACAACCCGACCGGCCCCGCCGTCACCGAAAGCCAAATCCGTGCGTTCCTGGAGAAGGTGCCCGCCCACATCCCCGTGGTCATTGATGAGGCGTACTTCGAGTTCTGCGCCGCCTCCACCGTGCCGGAAGGTGAAGAAGCCCCGCTGAACGGTATGGATATCTACCGCGACTACGAGAACATCATTATTCTGCGCACCTTCTCCAAAGCGCAGGGCCTGGCGGGTTTGCGCGTGGGCTACTCGATTTCGCATCCGCAGATTACGCAGCACCTGCGCGTGGCGGCAACCCCGTTCGCCGTGACGGCGCTGGCTGAGGCGGCGGCTATCGCCTCCATCGAGCATGAGGATGCGGTCATGGAGCGTGTGAGCCACCTGGTCGCTGAGCGTGAGCGCGTGACCGCTCGACTGCGGGAGCTGGGCTACGATTTCCCGAGCACTTACGCGAACTTTGTGTGGCTACCCCTGGGGGAGCGCACGGGTGGGTTTGTGCAGCTGATGTCTGAGCATGCGCTGTCGGTTCGTGCGTTCGGCACCGAGGGTGTTCGCGTGAGCATTGGTGAGGTGGAGGCGAATGACCGTTTCCTCTCGCTCTGTGAGGTCTTCGCGAAGGGGCTCTAGAGCGTCTTGTGAAGGGGTGGGGGTACCCACTCGGCCCTAATTGAACAATGTACTATTTTCCCTTGTCGAGGTTTGTTTGGGCTTTTCAAATGGTTCTCGCACGGGAAAAATGATGGCCCGAAAAAGCTCTCAATAGTTAAATTAAACCTCCCGTATATTCTCAAAAAAGAATATACGGGAGGTTTAATTTAATGATGTTCAAATAGTGAATGACAGGGCATAATACACTGCGTTATCAGCGTAACTGCCGCGAGATAAAGCCGAAAAGAGTAGACTGGTAACTATATATGCCCAGACCCTCACAGGCTTGCCGGAACACCTCAAACCCTGCACCATCAGGTGAAAGTTGAGACTAAAACCCAAGTCGCTGAGGGCCAAGCCCTCGTCACGTGTGGAGGTTAGATGCACGAGAACGACAAGTACCCCGGAGTGCCCGAACGCATCCAGCTCATGGATGAAAACGGCACCGTACACGAACACCCCACCTACAGCCGGTACATCGAAGACGTCAACGCAGACACCCTGCGCGAGGCATACCGCCTCATGTACACCACCCGCCGATTCGACGACGAGGCAACCGCCCTGCAGCGCCAGGGCCAGCTCGCCCTCTGGGTGCCCAGCCGAGGCCAGGAAGCCGCACAGGTCGGCTCCGCACTCGCCTACGCACCCAACGACTACATCTTCCCCTCCTACCGCGAGCACGCCGTCGCCTTGACGCGTGGCGTGGACTTCCGCGACCTGATCACCATCTTCCGCGGCTCCACCACCCACGGCTGGGACATGAAGGCACACAACTTCCACACCTACACCAAGGTGCTTGCGGCCCAGACCCTGCACGCAGTCGGCTACGCCATGGGCCTGAACTTCGACGCCGACATCGAGGCTGAAACCGGCACCCGCCGCACCGGTCAGGGCCAGGCAACCGACCCCACCGAGGACACCCAGAAGCCCGCCGCGGCGGTCTACTTCGGTGATGGCTCCTCCACCGAGGGTGACGCACACGAATCCATGGTTTTCGCCGCCTCCTATAACGCGCCGGTGCTCTTCTTCGTGCAGAACAACCGCTGGGCTATCTCCGTGCCCTTCGAGGTGCAGTCCCGCGTTCCGGTGTCCACCCGCGCCGCAGGCTACGGCTTCGAGGGTATTCGCGTTGACGGCAACGACGTTCTCGCCGTACTGGCCGCAACCCGCTACGCCATGGAGAAGATCCGTGCCGGTGAAGGCCCCGTGCTGATTGAAGCTGAGACCTACCGCCTCGGCCCGCACACCACCGCGGACGACCCCACCAAGTACCGCACCGATGCCGACCTGGAAGGTCCTCTGCGCCGCGACCCCATGCTTCGCCTGGAGAAGCACCTGCGCGAGCAGGGTTACGCCGATGATGCCTTCTTTGAAGAGGTTGCAGAATCTGCGCAGCAGGTCGCGAACGGCGTGCGTGAGGCAGTGCTGAACTCCGAGGTTGCCGACTTTGAGTATTTCTTCGACCGCGTCTATGCGCAGGAGCATCAGCAGGTGGAAGACGACCGCGAGTTCTACCGTAACTACGTTGCAGGCTTTGAAGAGGAGTAAGCATGAGCGAGAAAATTGAACGTTTGACCCTCGCCAAGGCGATTACCCGCGGCCTGGAAGACGCCATGGAAGCCGACCGCACCGTCGTCATGCTCGGTGAGGATATCGGCAAGCTTGGTGGCGTGTACCGTGTGACCGAGGGCCTGCAGGCGCGCTTCGGCAACCGCCGCGTCATGGATGCGCCCCTGGGCGAGTCCGGCATTATCGGCACTTCGATCGGTATGGCGCTGCGTGGCTACCGCCCCGTGCCGGAGATTCAGTTCGACGGCTTCGTGTTCCCCGCCTACAACCAGATCACGAGCCAGCTGGCGAAGATCCACAACCGCACCGATAAGCAGTACACGGTGCCGGTGACTATCCGCATTCCGTACGGTGGCGTGATTGGTTCGGTGGAGCACCACTCCGAGTCCCCGGAGGCGCTGTTCGCCCACACCGCGGGTCTGCGTATTGTGACCCCCTCGACCCCGCACGAGGCGTACTGGATGACCCGCAAGGCGATTGAGTGCCCCGACCCGGTCATTATTTTTGAGCCGAAGCGCCGCTACTGGCTCAAGGGTGAAGTGGACTTTAGCGATACTTCCTTTGACCCGTTCAGCGCCCAGGTGGTGCGTGAGGGTACGGATGCGACCATCGTTGCGTACGGTCCGCTGGTGCCGGTTGCTTTGGCTGCGGCAGAGGCTGCCGTGGAGGATGGCCGCTCGATTGAGGTCATTGACCTGCGCTCGATTTCGCCGCTGGATGTGCCGACCGTTGCTGCTTCGGTGGCGAAGACTGGCCGCCTGATTGTCGCGCACGAGGCGCCGACCTTCGGTGGCATGGGCGGTGAGTTGGCTGCGGCGATTACGGAGCGTTGCTTCTACAGCCTGCAGGCGCCGGTGATTCGCGTGGGTGGCTACTACATGCCGTACCCGATTTCCCGTGTTGAGGAAGAGTACGTGCCCGATATTGATCGTATTCTTGAGGCGGTTGACCGCGCTTTTGACTACTAGGCATTCCCTGATCTGACGTATCAGCGTGTTGCGCTATTGCGGGTTGCGAGCCCGCACAGAATATTCCGTATAGGGTATATGCCCTAGTGAGAGGTAAAAATGTCCCAGATTTTCCCGCTCCCTGACGTGGGCGAAGGCCTGACCGAAGCAGAAATCCTCAGCTGGAAGGTGGCAGTCGGCACCGAGGTCGCCATCAACGACGTCCTCGTCGAAATTGAAACCGCGAAGAGCGTCGTGGAACTTCCCTCGCCCTTCGCCGGCACCGTCGAGGCGCTGCTCGTTGCCGAAGGCGAAACCGTTGAGGTGGGCACCCCGATCATCAGCATCTCCGGCGGCGACAACGCACCCGCAACCCCGGCGGCACCCGCCGCAGCAGAGGCTGAGTCCGGCACCGCACTGGTCGGCTCCGGCCCCAAGGCAGACGCTGTGAAGCGTCGCGCCCGCAAGCGCCCCGCCTCCGCATCCCAGCCCGCACAGGCTGCTGCGGCACCGGTCGCACCAGCTGTTCAGGCACCCGTGGCGCACACCCCCGCCGACTCGGTGAACCGCAACCAGGGCCTGCTGAGCGAGCTGGCTGAGCGTGCCTCCCGCTTTGTGGAGAACACCCCGCTGAACTCGGTGGTGCAACGTCTGGCACCCGAGCCCGCAGCGGCTCCCGCGCCGACTTTGGCTCCCGAGCAGGTTCCGCACCGCCCGACCCTCGCGCCGCCTCCGGTGCGTCTTGCCGCAAAGGAGCTGGGTGTTGACCTGGCGAATGTGACCGCTACCGGTGCGCGCGGCCAGGTGACCAAGCAGGACCTCATGAACTATGTGGCGCACCTGAGCGATGTGCAGCATAGCGGCGCCCGCCAGCCGTTCTGGCAGCCCGCAGCCACCCCCGGTGACCGTATTGAGCGCATCCCTGTGCGTGGCGTGCGTAAGGCTACCGCGAAGGCTATGGTTGCTTCGGCGTTTAGCGCCCCGCACGTGTCCATCTTCGTGGATGTTGATGCCTCCCGCACCATGGAGTTCGTGAAGCGCTTGAAGAAGTCCCGCCACTTTGAGGGTGTGAAGGTCACCCCGCTGCTGGTTCTGGCCGCCGCGGTCATTTGGGCTGCTGAGCGTAACCCGCAGGTCAACGCGACCTGGACCGACAGCGAGATCCAGATTAAGCACTTCATGAACCTGGGTATTGCTGCGGCGACCCCGCGCGGCCTGATGGTTCCGAACATTAAGGACGCTCAGGAGCTGTCCCTGCGTGAGCTGGCTATTGCGCTGAACAACCTGACCACTCGCGCCCGTGAGGGTAAGACTCAGCCCGCTGAGATGGCGAACGGTACTCTGACCATTACGAATATCGGTTCGCTGGGTATTGATACGGGTACCCCGATTATTAACCCGGGTGAGGTGGCGATTGTTGCCTTCGGTACGATCAAGCAGAAGCCGTGGGTTGTTGATGGTGAGGTCATTCCTCGCTGGGTGACGACCCTGGGTGGTTCTTTCGATCACCGTGTGGTGGATGGCGACCTGTCGGCTCGTTTCATGGCTGATGTGGCTGCGATTCTTGAGGAGCCTGCACTGTTGCTGGACCACTAGGCGGCATGTTTTAGCTAGTCAGCACCGTATTGCTGGGTAGCTAAGGCCGTTTAGGATACAGATATTTAGATACAGAAAACCTCCGGTACCTTTCGAAAGGTACCGGAGGTTTTCTGTATTCTCTAACGCCGAGGTGCGCGCTTAGAAACCTAAGTTAGGCGTCCTCGCGTGCCACCTGGTCGCTCGGGTACTTGTCCACGCGGCGGTGGTACAGGCGTCCCAATAGGCCGCCGAGGATAGCGCCGAGGAAGCTCAACGATAGAACCAGCAGAACCGCGAGCAGACCGTTCGCGAAATCGCCCGCAATCAGCTTCTGCAGGGACAGGGACGCGACACCGTTCTGGAACAGCTGAGGCGTGAGGAAGGTCGCCAGGGACCCGAGGATGAGCGCCATAATCTGCCAGAGCCACACGGCAATGCCCTGCTTAGCGCCGGCGAATCGTGCCATGCGTCCTGCCGCGTAGCCGCCCACCAGGTAGGCGAAGAAGATGAGCACACTCAGCGCGACCGCTACCGGTACGGCGTTCGACGCGCCGCTGAAGAGTCGGGAGACCACCGAGGCGTACTCGATGGACTCGCTCTGACCGGTCAGGGTCAGCCACGACTGGATAGCCCACAGGCCACCGTCCATGAGGGAGATGGTAATCAGCCAGCCAAGCAGGCCGGGCAGCAGGTGCATGCGGGAGTAGCGGCTCTTCTGCATGGACAGTGCGGTTGCGGCGGTGAGGATGGGTTCCGAGCCAGCGGCATCACCTGCGGGGGCGGGGATGACGAAGTGGTCATCTGCCGCGGGGGCAGCCTGCGGGGCGTTCGATGCCGCATGTGCGTTGCCGGGTGCGGGTACTTCGTAGCTTGCCGCCGCAGTCGGCGCAGTAGCGGGGGCAGGTGGGGTAGCGGGGGCAGAGGTTGCGCCGCCGCGCACATTATCCGCGCTGGGGGTTGCGGGCTTGTCGAGCCAGCTGAGGTTATCGGTAGCGGGTTCGCCCAAGTCAGCACCGGAGTCTGTACTTTGAGCGGCGCTGTTTGCGGAGAGGAGCGGCTGGGTTGCGGTAGCCGCCTCGGTGAGGGGGCGGGTCGCATCCTGCGAGGACTGTGCCGAAGAGCTCGACTCGCGCGCCTTTTCGTGGGCGCGGCGTGCCGCGTTCAGCTCCTCATCGGTCAGAACCACGGTGGGGTCGTCAGAGGAGAATGCCGCCTCCCACAGGTCACTTTCGGTGGGGGTGGACGCCGCGGCGGCCGGACGCTGCTGCGGGGTGTTGTTCTGTGCGTTCATTAAATCCTTTGGATTCTAGTCCTGGGTGCTGATTTAGCGGTTGCGGTCAGCGTAGAAGGCGCGTGCTTCTTCCAGGGCTTCTGCGGAGTAGGTGTGCGGGTATGCCGGGCGTTCGTTCTCGTCCAGAGTGCGGATGACGCGGCCGGGGTTGCCGACCACGAGGGAGTTAGCCGGGACGTCCTTGGTGACGACGGTGCCCGCGCCAATCACGGAGTTCTTGCCGATGGTCACACCGCCCAGGATGATGGCGCCGCCACCAATCCAGACGTTGTCTTCAACGGTGATGGGCTCGCCACCTTCCCAGTATGCGGCGCGGTCGACCGGGTTGAGCGGGTGGGTGGGGGTGAGGAACTGTACGTTGTTGCCGACGAGCACGGTGGAGCCGATGCGGATCGGGCAGACGTCCAGGAAGACGCAGCCAAAGTTGAAGAAGGAGCCGTCACCAATATAGGTGTTCACGCCGTAGTCGAAGCGTGCACCGGGGCGGATGTGCGAGTGCTCGCCCAGGTGTCCGAGGTGTTCACGGTAGACGTGCATTGCCTGTGCCTGCTCGCCGCGTGCGTAGTGTTCTTCGGCGAGGACGGTTGCAGCGTGGATGCGCTTAGTCTGCGCGGCGCATTCGGCGTCGGGCATGTAGGCGGCGCCGGAGACCATGCGGTTGAAGATGTCGCCGTTGGGGCGCTGCGGGGTGTGCATTAGTGGGCTCCTCCCAGAAGGTAAGCAAGTGCGATGATGGCCATTCCGAACAGGATGACGACTCCTCCGGCGATAGCGAATCGTTTGGAAATTTCGCGGAGGAGCTTCTTGAACTGTTCGTCAGTGATGTCTTGCTGTCGTTTACTCATGCTTTAAGTATCCCAGAGTTGCTTGGGTTTACCTTAGTGTTTCGGCGTTTATTGCGGTATCTGGGGCGGGTGTACCGTGTGATTTTCAGCGTGGAAAGAAGCGCTGCTGAGTTGAAGCATGAGGGTGTGGGAAGGCACAATCAATGCATGACTGAGGCTCAGAAGAACACGAACCTGCAGGATGCGGCGGCACCTGCATCCCCCGCTGGCGTATCGGCTGGTACGCATCCGTTGGCGCATCGCCCCTGGTTGAAGAATTATTCTTCGTGGACTGCCCGCGATATTGAGCTGCCCGAGACTTCGCTGAGCCACCTCATTGACGAGGCGGTCCGCACCGTACCCCACAAGGTGGCGCTGGAGTTCTTTGGCGCGACCACGACCTACGCCGAGTTGGGGGACCAGATTGAGCGTGCGGCGGAGGGTCTGCGCGTAGCGGGTGTGCAGGCGGGTGACCGTGTGGCGCTGATTTTGCCGAACTGTCCTCAGCATATTGCGGCGTTCTACGCGATTCTGCGCCTGGGCGCGATTGTGGTGGAGCATAACCCTCTGTACACGGGTGCCGAGTTGCGCCACATGTTTGAGGACCACGGCGCGAAGGTCGCGATTGTGTGGGATAAGATCGCCTCGCATATTACGGGTCTTCCGGCGGATATCCGCCCGAACCATATTTATTCGGTGAACATGATTTCGGCGATGCCCGCGCTGATGCGTACCGCGCTGAAGCTGCCGTTGAAGAGTGCGCGTGCTTCGCGTGAGAAGCTGACTGGTCCTGCGCCGGGTACGGTGTCGTGGGCTCAGCTGGTGAAGAGCGAGCGTATTGACCCGTCGCATCGCCGCCCGACCGCGCACGATATTGCGCTGCTGCAGTACACCTCGGGTACGACCGGCCTGCCAAAGGGCGTGATGCTCACGCACCGCAACCTGGAGTCTAACGGCCGCATGGGTGAGGCATGGATCAACCCGGGCGATGACGAGGTGATTTACTCGGTTCTGCCGCTGTTCCACGCGTACGGTATGACCCTGGGCGTGACGATTGCGTCGCTGTGCCGTGCCCGCCTGGTGCTGTTCCCGACCGTGGACATGGACCTGATTTTGAAGGCGATGAAGAAGACCCGCCCGACCATTCTTCCTGCGGTTCCGCCGGTGTATCGCCGCCTCATGGATGAGGCGAAGAAGCGCGGCGTGTCCCTGGAGGGTATCCGTTACGCGGTTTCTGGCGCGATGAACCTGCCGCCTGAGCTGGTTGCCGAGTGGGAGGAAGCGTCCGGCGGTTTCATGGTGGAAGGCTACGGCCTGACCGAGTGCGCGCCGCTGGTGTCCTGCAACCCGCTCAATGACACTCGCCGTGCCGGTTTTATTGGTGTTCCGTTCCCCTCCACCGATATTCGTGTGGTGGACCCGGAGACCGGCGAGGATGTGCCTGATGGTGAAGAGGGCGAGCTGTGGGTGAAGGGCCCTCAGCGTTTTGCCGGCTACTGGAAGCGTGAGGACGAGACGGCGAAGACCATCACCCCCGAGGGTTGGCTGCGTACCGGCGATATTGTGCGACTGGACGAGGACTACTTCATTCAGATTGTCGACCGTATTAAGGAAGTCATTATTACCGGCGGTTTCAACGTCTCCCCGACGGAGGTTGAGGTCGCGCTCAAGCAGCACGACATGGTCGCGGATGCGGCGGTAGTCGGTATTCCGCTGCCCGCCGGTGGCGAGATGGTGGTCGCCGCTGTAGCTCCCGCCCCGGGCCGGGTGGTGCAGGAGCATACTCTGCGTGAGCACTGCTATTCGAAGGTGACTCGTTATAAGGTTCCGCGCCGCATCGTGGTGGTGGATGATCTGCCCCGTTCGATGCTGGGTAAGGTTCTGCGCCGTAAGGTGCGTGAGCAGCTGATTGCTTCGGGCGAGTTCGATCAGTAGGTTGATTCCCCGCCGCCTGTAACGGGTGGCACTATGGACGCCGGCTTGGGTTTTCGTGCCCGGGCCGGCGTTTTGTGTGCGCCTGAATACACTGGCAATGACACCGTCAATGACGCTTTGTGACCTGGCAAATAATCACCGCATGACGAAATGTGACAAAATATGACGACCTTGACGTTCTGTGTCTCATGAATAGCCATTAACTTCCACACCCGCCCTTGTGCGTGCTGTAATTGTCCCATCATCATTCCCATCGGATGTGCTAGTACCAACGTGAGCACCCGGTGGAACGCATCATCATTCAACAGAAAGATTCATAGCCGTGAAGAAGTTTGCTGCTGCACTCGCAGTTGTCCCCATGGTCTTTGGCCTGGCAGCCTGCGGTTCCACCAACTCCTCCTCTTCCTCCTCTTCCGCATCCAAGAAGGTCACCATCGGTGTGGTTGGCTCTGAGAAGTTCAACAAGACCCTGAAGGAAGAAGCTAAGAAGCAGGGTATCGACATTGAGTTCAAGGAGTTCAGCGCGTACACCGAGCCGAACCCCGCACTGGACGCCGGTGACATCGACATGAACCGCTTCCAGCACATCGCGTACCTGTCCAACTACAACGTGAGCGCTAAGAAGGACCTGCAGATTGTCGGCCCGACCGTCATCTACCCGATGGCCCTGTTCTCCAAGAAGCACTCCAAGTTGGCTGACATCCCCCAGGGCGGCGAGATCGTTATCCCGAACGACACCGTGAACGAAGCACGCGCGCTGAAGCTGCTGAAGACCAACGGTCTGGTTACCTTCAAGAACGCTGATGTTGACGCACCCACCATCGACGACGTGGACACCGCTAACTCCAAGGTGAAGGTCACTCCCGTCGACGCAACCCAGACCGTGGTTGGCATGGAGTCCGCTGACGGCGCGGTCGTCAACAACGACTTCCTCAAGGATGCAGGTCTGAAGCCCGCAGACGCACTGGCTCAGGACGACCCCAAGACCGACCCCTCCGCTATCAAGTACGTGAACCTCTTCGTTGCTCAGAAGGACAAGGCTGACGACGAGACCTACAAGAAGATTGTTGAAATCTTCCACACCAAGCCCGTCATGGATGTTGTTCAGGAAGAGACCCGCGGCACCGCTGTTGAGGTCAACGTGAGCACCGACGAGCTGCGTCAGTCCCTGGCTAACGAAGAAGCCAAGCTGCGCGCCAAGAAGTAATCTTCTGAATACACGCCTCCTCTAGGCATACGCAAAGGCGGTAAGTCTAAGCACCCGATGCGGGTCACGACAGGCTTACCGTCCTTTGCGTAACGGCGTTAATGCCCTTTAGCGCCCCAACCACGACATATAACGGATACAAACTTATGAGTGAACTGGTACAGAGCTTCGGTGACAGCACCGAGCCCATGGTGGTTCTGGACGGAGTCTCCAAGGTCTTCGGCAACGGCCCCAAGGCGGTAGTTGCTGTGGACAACGTCTCCCTCAGCATTAACCGCGGCGAAATCTTTGCAATTATCGGCTACTCCGGCGCCGGTAAGTCTACCCTGGTCCGCCTCATTAACGGCCTGGAAACCACCACCAGCGGCACCCTGATCGTCGGTGGCTTCCAGATTTCCGGTAAGCGCGACTCTGAACTGCGTGAAGCACGCACCAATATCGGTATGATTTTCCAGCAGTTCAACCTGATGAACTCCCGCACCGTGCTCGGTAACGTCGAGTTCCCGCTGAAGATTGCCGGCTGGTCTAAGAAGGACCGCCGCGAACGCGCCCTGGAAATGCTTGAGTTCGTGGGTCTTGCCGACCGTGCAGGTCATTACCCGAACCAGCTTTCGGGCGGTCAGAAGCAGCGCGTGGGTATTGCTCGTGCGCTTGCGACCAACCCCGCCCTGCTGCTGGCGGATGAGTCCACCAGTGCGCTGGACCCGGAAACCACTCATGAAGTTCTTGCGCTCCTTAAGCGTGTGAACCGTGAACTGGGCGTGACCGTCGTGGTGATTACCCACGAGATGGACGTGGTCTCCAGCATCGCTGACCGTGTGGCTGTCATGGAGTCCGGCCGCGTGGTGGAGCAGGGCAACGTCTACGACGTCTTCTCCAACCCGCAGACCGACGTGGCAAAGCTGTTTGTTGCGACCACCGTCAAGCTCGCCCCCACCGGCAAGGAAGCGGCTGAGCTGCGCGCAAACCACAAGGGTTACCTCATCAACGTTGAAATCGTGGAGGGTAACCAGGAGCTCGGTAAGGTGCTGTCCTACCTGGGCGCCCGTAACGTCCGCTTCAACATTGTGGGCGGCGGTATTGAGACCCTGCAGGGCAAGGCATACGGCACCCTCACCCTGGAACTCCTTGGCGAAATCACCAGCATTGATGCCGCCGTTGCTGAACTGAAGACCGTTGCCCGCGTGCAGGAGGTGCGCTAAATGTTTGCTACTACTCTTCCGCTGGCTGCGTCTAAGACGGACTGGTCCGAGTTCCTGCCCGAGAAACTGCTCCCGGCTATCGGCGATACGTTCTACATGGTGACTATCACCATGGTGTGCGCCGGTCTGGTTGGCCTGATTGTGGGTGCTCTGCTGTACACCACCCGTGAGGGCAACATCTTCCAGAACCGTTTCGTGTACACGATCCTGAACATTCTGGTGAACGTGATTCGCCCGATTCCGTTCATTATTTTGATTGCGGCTTTGGGCCCGCTGACGAGCGCCGTGGTGGGTACCCGCCTGGGCGTGAATGCGGCGGTCTTCGCGATGAGCTTCGGTGCTGCATTCGCTATTGCCCGTATCGTGGAGCAGAACATGGTCTCCATTGACCCGGGCGTGATTGAGGCGGCGCGTGCGATGGGCGCTTCAAAGCTGACCATCCTGTTCACCGTGATGATTCCGGAGGCGCTTGGCCCGCTGATCCTCGGTTACACCTTCCTCGTCATTGGCGTGGTGGATATGTCCGCTATGGCCGGTTACGTGGGTGCTGGCGGTCTGGGTAAGATCGCGATTGTGGACGGCTACCAGCGCTTTAACGATGAGATCACCTGGGCTGTTGTGGCGATTATTATCGTCCTGGTTCAGCTGGTTCAGTTCCTCGGTAACTTCCTGGCCAAGAAGGTTATGCGCCGATAAGCTTGTGCCCCTTGTAGGCCTTGTAGGTACTGTAGGTACGGCTGATAAAGCATAGAAGACCCCCGGTCTGCTCCTTGAGGAGCGGGCCGGGGGTCTTTCTTGATGCTGCCTATCAGGTGAGGCGGTGGCGCGGTGAGGCGGTGAGGTGTCTACGGTAGGTGCTTAGCCCTGCTGCTTAGCCCTGCGCCGCCATAGACTGCTATACCTCAGACTGCTGTGCCGCCTCAAGCTTGGCGATCCAGGTGCGTGCCGCCTCCCAGAGCTGCGGGTCATTGAACGAATCGAAGCGCCCAAAACCGGCCGGTGCCTTTGCCGGGTCGGTGCCTTCCGGAACGTAAATCATGACCTTTGTACTGGCGTCACGTGCCGCCTGCGCGCCCGCGGGGGAGTCCTCGAACGCCAGCGCCTCGTGACCTTCAAAGCCGAGGCGACGTGCCGCCTCCAGGTACATGTCCGGGGCGGGCTTACCGGCCGGAACGTCGTTGCTGCTGACCCAGGTGCGCACCAGCGGGGCGTAACCGTAGCTTTCCATCTTCAGGGTCAGAATGTTCGCGGTGGAGTTCGACGCCACCGCAACCGGCATGTGCTCGCTCAGGAAGCCCAGGAACTGTTGCGCACCCTCAATCAGGTCCACGCCGGAGCTGATGACCTCGTGCTCGGTGGTGAGCAGATCCTTCATCACGCGTTCATGGTGCTCGGCGTACTCTGCGGAGGCGGTGTCCGGCTTCTGACCGTTCTGCGCCTCGTAGGAGAGCAGGGCAAGCTCCTGCGCGACGTCGGCTGCCGCCAGGCCGGTGAGGCGGTGCTCCACCTCTTCGGTGAAGGGAACAGACCAGCGGGCGAAAAGCTCACGCTGCACATCGTTCCAGACGGTCTCGGAGTCGAGGAGGATGCCGTCGCAGTCGAAGATTGCGCAGCGGGGGAACCATTCGGGGGGTACTGTGTGTTCAAACATAATGTCAGTCTCTCACAGGGCTTTAGGCTATGGAAGCGGTGGCCCGGTGCGTGAGAAAACATGCAGGGCGCAAACCGGGCGAGGGCACAAAAGCACGCAACACAAACGTTGGACATGAAGAAACCCTCCCGCCGCATCCACTGAGAACGCAACGGGAGGGTAGCAGCCGTACAGCTTAGAGAGCGGACACCGGCTTATGAGTCACCTGACGCATAAACGGAATGGTCGCCAACAGGCCCACATAGACCAGCGCCAGACCCAGTGCAATAGCGCCGAAGGTCATACCGAACATCTTCGTCAGAATCTCACCGGAAAGACCCTGCGCCGCAATCAACGCCGTCAGCGGCAGACCCAGCAGCGCAGAAACCACGCTAATGAGCACCAGCGGACCGAAAACCACGGTAAGGCGCGAAGCCTGCAACATCCTCGTGGGGGTACCCATCATATTCAGCGAAGAGTACAGCGAACCACGCTCGTAAATGGCGGCGCTCTGGTTCAACACTGCGGAGAGAGTGATCAGCAGGTACGAGAAGAACAGCATGAGCAGCATGCCCTGGAACATGTCCGACATGATGGTCATGAAGGGGCCGGCGGCGGGGCCTACCTCCTTCGCCGTTTTGTTCATCTCACCCGCCAGAATCAGGATGGGGCCGAAGAAGGTCACCAAGAAGGTCGACAGTGCCACACCCGAAACCTGACGCCACGCCCCGCGCGGGGACTCCAGCACCGCACGGTACCCCAGCAGAACCGACGCCTTCTGGGTCATGCGCACACGAATCTTTGCGTACGCCCACACCAGGAAGGTACCAATCAGGTCGATAGCAACCATCATCAGCAGACCCGGCAGAGCAATGAAAATCGCTAGGTTCTTAATCGCGCTATCGGCACCGCCGTCCTGGAAGGGTGAGAACATGCTAAAACCCTTCGAGGTCGAAGCCAGAATCATCACGGCAATGACCAGAACAACACCGATACCCAGAGCAATGTAACCGGCGGAGCCAGCCTTCGCGCGGGTACGCACGCCCAGCGGGCTGATGCTGACCTTCGCCAGACCGAAGAGGGAGCTAAGAGCCGCCAGAACCATACAGCCCAGGAAGCAGTAGAAAATCACGCTCACCGGCAGGAGCATATTCTCAGCACCCAGCGGAACGTTCATGAAGTGTAGGGCGCCGAACGGGAAAATCAGCACCAGGTAAAGAAGCAGACCAATCATGAAACCCACGAGGGAGTACACCAGCGCGTCCGCAACAGACAGACCCACAATCAGGGTCGTGGAGGCACCAATCAGACGCAGGGACGCCAGACGCTCATCACGGCGGCGGGCACTCAAACGAGCAGCCGAAGCGCCCAAGGTAAAGAGCGGAACAATCAGCACCAGAGCGGCAACCCACGCCAAACCCATGTAGAGCTTCTGAATGCCCATCAGGTTGATCATTTCGTGGTCAACGTTGGCGTGCTCAAGCCAAGTACTCAGCGCCTGAACACCACCGGCAACCGTCAAAAACAGTGCCGAGGAGGCGGCAAAAGCCAGCACGGGAAGAATCGCCTGCGAACTCCATAGGGTTCGCTTGGCGAGTAGAGCATAGATTTGCATTATGCACCTGCCTGAGACTGAGCGCCGAAGCTCTGAGCGTGGTTCTGGGAAGCGGGAACACCGCCCTGGTTATTGCGCTGATCGCTCACAATCTGACCGTCCTGCAGGTACACCACGCGGGAGCACGCCGCCGCCACGTTCGGGTCGTGAGTAACCACCAGCAGAGTCTTACCCTGCTGCGGAATCATGGTCAGCAGCAGAGCCATCACCTCACGCGCGGTCTTCGAATCCAGCGCGCCGGTCGGCTCATCCGCGAAAGTCACGGGGGCACCGTTCACCTGGGAGCGGGCAATCGCCACACGCTGAGCCTGACCACCGGACATCTCACCCATACGGCGGTCCAACATCTGCCCCAGACCCAGACGGTTCAACAGATCAGCCGAAATGGAACGCGCCTGCTGGCGGGGAACACCGGCAATCATCGCGGCGAGGGAGACGTTCTCCTCCGCGGTCAGCTCGGGAACCAGCAGACCCTGCTGGAACACGAAACCAAACGAGTTAGCGCGCAGGGAGGTGCGCTCACGCTCGCTGAGGGACTCCACCGCCACCTGACCGGCCGGGCCATTGAACAGCACAGAACCGGCATCGAGCTTGATAATGCCCGAGAGTGCGTGCAACAGGGTGGTCTTACCGGAACCGGAAGGACCCATAATCGCCACGGACTCACCGGGGAAAATATCTAGGCTCACGTTACGCAGCACCGGGTTATTGCCGTACGACTTGTGCAGGTTACGGGCAGAAATAATCGCGCCGCGTGCAAAGGGCGCCTGCTGCATCTGCTGAGGTGCCTGAGCCGGGTAGCCCTGCTGAGGCTGGTAATAACCTGCCTGGCTCTGCTGGTTAGGCTGACCGGGCTGACCCTGGTGACCGGAATACTGACCCGCAGGCTGCGCCGCCTGCGGAGGGGTCATTGAATACGGGTTCTGAGCCTGGAACTGCGGGTTCTGAGATTGAGGATTCTGCGTCATGACAACCTTCATTGGGTATGAACTAACGGAAGTACTCTTCTATCATCTCAGCTTCTTGGCGGCTCACCCCTCCGTCTGGAGGCTGAAAAATATGGGAATACCCTGAAAAAATTTGCCCGATCGGGTGCTCAACCGCCCCGCAGCTCATACCGCGGGATGAGTGCGCTTCATGAGAGAATACGCCTCTTGCCCCCTTGAACTGCGCGGGGGCAATGCCATACTAGAAGGATGACCGACGCACAGAACACCCCCATCATCACTCCGGTAGCCGACCCCGAGGCAGGAACCCGCATCATCTTCCTGCGCCACGGCCAGACCGACTGGAACATCGACCACCGCTTCCAGGGCGGCACCGACATCCCCCTCAACGACATCGGCAGGGAGCAGGTCCGCACCGCTATCGGCGCCCTGCAACAGGCAGCAGCTGAGGGCACCACCGTGGATGCTATCGTCTCCTCGCCCCTTTCCCGCGCCGTAGAAAGCGCCGAAATCGTAGCCGAAGGCCTGGGCGTACCCTACCGCGGTGCCGTTGACGGCTTCCAGGAACGTTCCTTTGGCGACCTGGAAGGCCAGATCGCTACCCGCGAGCTGATTCTCGCCTCCCGCCAGTCCAACAATGCTTTCAACGTGGAACCGAAGAAGGAATTCCTCGCCCGCTCCCTCGCGGCGCTGAACCGAGTCCGCCGCGCATACGAGGGTCAGACCGTTGTGGTCGCCGCGCACGGAATGCTGATTGCCATGACCATGACCGCCCTGGTCGCTGAACGCCACCCCGAACTGCTCAACGAGGACGGCATCTACCCGATCCCCGTCAACGCCTCCCTGACCGAGGTGCCCCTGCAGTACCTGGACGACGCGATCGACCGCCTGGTTGTGCAGCACCTAGAGCCCGAGCTGAGCCCCGAAGAGGTCCCGGCGGGTGCCGAGAACACGACCCTCACCCTGATCCGTCACGGCCAGACCGACTGGAACAAGGCGAACCTCATGCAGGGCATCACCGACATTCCGCTCAATGACACCGGCCGCGAACAGGCACGCACCACCGGCAAGAAGCTCGCCGACATGGGCCTGGAGTTCACCGTGCTGGTGTCCTCGCCACTCTCCCGCGCCCACGAGACCGCGCAGCTGGTCGGTGAGCACTTCGACCTGCAGGTGCACAAGACCTACCCCGACCTGGTGGAACGCGCCTACGGTGCCGGCGAGGGCCTGGACATTCCCGCCCCCGAACGCCGCGCCCCGGAACGCTACTACCCGAACGTGGAATCCGAACGTGACGTGTACATTCGTGCGGTGCGTACCCTGCGCAATATCGTGCGTGAACTCTCTGAAGCCTCGGGCGACCAGAAGATTATTGCCGTCAGCCACGGCAGCTTCATTCGCCGCGCCCTCTCCGCCGCAGCCGGTGAAGAGTGGACCGTGACCGTGCCGAACGCCGAACCGCTCACGATTGACGTGCCGGGCCTGTTCGCGTGGGACTCGACCAAGCAGTTCGACGAGGTGGGCCGCCTTGTCTGGTAAAGAATGGTCTGGCGCTCGCGTGTGGCGGCTGATTCTCTGGCCCGTCACGGCACTGTACTGCGCGGTGGTGGCGAGTATCGTGTTCGCCCCCGTGCACGTGGACGATAACGAGATGGGCGGCCGCCTGGCGCAGCTACTGGATACCGGCCACGCCGAGGGGTGGCTGCCTGCGTTCATTACCTATTCGAGCATTGAGCAGCTTTCGAACGTCATCATGTTCATTCCGGGCGGTTTTCTTTTCGCCCTGCTACTCAAACCAAAGGCTCGCCCGCACGTGCTGTACTCGGGATTTTTGGTCAGCGCCTGCATTGAGACGATCCAGAGTTTCATGCCTGATCGTACCGGCGACCCGGTGGATGTGCTGATGAACGGTTCCGGTGCCCTGCTGGGCGCAGCGGGTGCTTTGGGTGTGCATCGTTGGCGTCGCGTGCGTCGCGTGCGTCGCGAGCGTCAAGGTAAGTAAGGTTCTGTGCCCGGTGGAGGCGCTGGTTTCGAGGGTTCTCGCTGAGGATTTTCGGAGCTGGCGCCTCCACTTTTTACCCTGTGAGGGCGCCGTGTAGGTGTTGGACACTATGGGGATGGTGGGGGAGCGGGAAAACCCAACAGTTCATTAGGTCAAACAGACATAAACAGGCAGTGACCTCCGATATAGTGTGGTTTCTGTAGGGAACATTCGGGTAATATTCCGGTAAATACAGCGTTTTATATTGACTTGCCCACAAAAACCCACATAAAATCAAGTATTACCCTAAAGCGTTCTGTCGGTTCGCTGAAACCATGTCTCTCACGGTCCTGAAAGCCGAGCAGAATGCAGAAAAGAACGCACAGATTTCCTCCCACTAGCCCAAAGGAACACCAGATTTATGTTCGCAGAAGAACGCCGTGCCGAAATTGCAAAGCTTGTTGCCTCCGCACGTCGTGTCAACGGTGCTGACCTTGCGCGCCGTTACGATGTGACCATGGAGACCGTGCGTCGTGACCTCGCCGCACTGGAAGAGGCAGGTAAGCTCCGCCGTGTCCACGGTGGTGCTGTCACCATTGAGCAGTCCACCTCCCTGGAGTCCTCCATCTCCTCCCGACAGGGCATGAACACCCCCGAAAAGCGCCGCATCGCCACCAAGGCATACCAGATGCTGCGCGACTCCGAGGCGGGCTCCATCGTCCTGGACGCAGGCTCCACCATCGAAATTCTCGCCGACCACATCGGCGCCGAAAACTTCAGCCTCAAGACCGGCAATGACCGCATCGTCATCACCCACGCACTGCACATTGCAGTTAAGCTCGCCGAAGCCGAAGGCGTGACCCTTGAGCTGGTTGGCGGCCAGCTGCGCAAGATGACCTGGGCTGCTGTTGGTGCACGCGCCGCAGAGCACTTCGGCACCATGCGCCCCGATATTGCTTTCATTGGTGCCAACGGTATTGAAGCCCACTTCGGCATCTCCACCCCCGGCATGAACGAAGCCATCGTCAAGACCGCAATTTGCAAGGCGGCCCGCCGCGTGGTCTTGCTCTGTGACTCCGCGAAGTTCGGTCAGGAATCCCTGGTCCGCTTCGCCGGATTTGAGGATATTGACACCCTCATTACCGATCGCGAGCCCGAAGGTGCCCTCCGTCAGGCACTTGAGGCCGCAAACGTTGAGATTGTGATTGCCTAATGATTATTACTCTGACCGCCAACCCCAGCCTGGACCGCACCATTGAACTCGGTGCGCCCCTGGCCCACGGTGCCGTACAGCGTGCTGTAGGCGCCGTACAGGATCCCGGTGGCAAGGGCGTGAATATTTCCCGCGCCCTGCAGGTTTCCGGCGTGCCGACCCTCGCCATTGTGCCCGGTGAAGCCACCGACCCGGTGCTGACCGCACTGCAGGCTGTGGACGTTGAGTTCGCTAACCTGCCCACCGGTGAGCCGATTCGCTCGAACATCACCGTGGTTGACCCGGACGGCACCACCACCAAGCTGAACGCCCCCGGCACCGTTTTTGATGCTGAACTGCGTCAGAAGCTGGACGAGCTGGTGGTTGAGCGTTCCAAGGGTGCCGACTGGGTGGTTTTGGCTGGTTCGCTGCCTCCGGGTCTGGAACCGACCTACTACTCCGAGCTGGTGGCGGCACTACGCGCCTCCGGCTACGAGGGCAAGATTGCTATTGATACCTCTGAGGCGCCGCTGATTGCGACCGTCGCCGGTGAGCACAAGCCCACCCTGATTAAGCCCAACTCGGAGGAGCTGGCTCAGCTGACCGGTAGCGATAACTGGGAGGAGCTGGAGGCTAGCCCCGAGCTGACCGCCCGCACCGCCCAGAAGCTGCTCGGTGACGGCATTGAGTACGTGCTTGCCACCCTCGGTGGCGGCGGTGCAGTGCTGGTCACTGAGCAGGGTATTTGGCACGCTGTGCACGAGCCGATTCAGGTTCGTAGCACTGTGGGTGCCGGTGACTCGTCGCTGTCCGGTTTCTTGATTGCTCACACTCGTGGTGAGGATGCCCCCGGTTGCTTGGTTCAGGCGGTAGCTCACGGTTCGGCTGCTGCTGCTCTGCCCGGTACCCGCATGCCTTCGCTGGAGCAGACCACTCCTGAGAAGGTCACTGTTCGTCAGCTGCAGCTCTAATTCGGGCTGTTTTCGCACCTCCAGCTTTTATTCTCAGAAGGGAATATAAGCTGGGGTGCTGTGCGCATATGTCACACATATACGCACGCTGCACACTCAACACACACTGCGCACACTTTGAACTCATATAGGGGAGAAGCCCGGCACCGCTGAGCGAATCCCCGCCCCAACACATACCCGAGGAGGGAATATGTCTGATCTGATCACCGCAGATCTTGTCCTGCTGGACGAGAACCTCGGCGATACCCGATTCGACGTAATTGCCAAGCTCGCCCAGGCAGTCGTAAATGCCGGACGCGCTACCGACTTCGAGCAGCTCTACGCGGCTGCCGAGGCGCGCGAATCCAAGACCGACACCGGTATCCCCGGCGGTATTGCGATTCCGCACTGCCGCAGTGCCGCCGTCACCGAGCCGACCCTGGCAATGGCACGCCCCAACCCGGCAGTTTCCTTCGGTGCAAAGGACGGCCCTGCCGACCTGATTTTCTTCATCGCTGCACCCGATGGTGCTGACCAGGCCCACCTGAAGCTGCTCTCCACCCTGGCACGCTCCCTGATGAAGAAGAGCTTCACCGCATCCCTGCGCGAAGCCTCCTCGGCTGAAGAGATTGTTGAGCTGGTCAACGGTGCGCTCGGCGTGGGCGAGAAGAAGGCAGAGGCCAAGCCCGCCGAGGCTGCACCCGCCGCCGCAGCTGCCGCCTCCGCTCAGGAAACCCCCGATGCTTCGGCTCCGGTGAAGAAGATTGTTGCTGTGACCGCATGCCCCACCGGTATCGCTCACACCTACATGGCTGCGGACGCCCTCAAGTACGCTGCTGAAGAGCTCGGCTACGACCTGAAGGTTGAGACTCAGGGCTCCTCGGGTAATGAGAAGCTGACTCAGGCTGATATTGACGCCGCAGACGCCGTGATTTTTGCGGTGTCGGTGAACGTGCGTGAGCGTAACCGCTTCGCGGGTAAGCCCTTTGTTGAGTCTCCCGTCAAGCGCGGTATTGACGAGCCTAAGGAAATGATTGCGGAGGCTCTGGCTGAGGCCGAGAACCCCAACGGTGCACGCGTTGCCGCTGCCGCATCCAGCGGTGAGGACAGCGCAGGCGCTACCGAAGGCGCTTGGGGCTCGCGCATCTACAAGGCCGTGATGACCGGTATCTCCTACATGATTCCGTTCGTTGCCGCCGGCGGTATTCTGGTCGCTCTGGGCTTCGTTTTCGAGGCAATTACGGTGCCGAACCTTGGCGATGTGAACACCAAGGCGATTCTTGACTCGGCAACCCTGTTCAACCTCGGTGATGTGCACTGGACCCTGTATCTGGGTGCTGTTCTGCAGACCATCGGTGGTTTCGGTCTGAGCCTGATGGTTCCGGCTCTTGCCGCGTACATTGCGTACGGTTTGGCCCAGCGTCCCGGTATCGCTCCGGGCTTCATCGCCGGTTCGGTGGCTCTTGCCGTGAATGCGGGCTTCCTTGGCGGTATTGTTGGCGGTATTCTCGCCGGTCTGATTGCGTACGCTCTGGGCACCCTGAAGCTGCCCCGCTGGCTTGGCTCGATGATGCCCGTGGTCATCACCCCGCTGGTGACTTCTCTGGTTGCAGGCCTGGCAATGTACCTGCTGCTCGGTGCGCCCCTGGCTTGGGTTATGACCACCCTGCAGGATTGGCTGACCTCCATGTCTGGTGGTTCCGCTCTGTTGCTGGGTCTGATCCTGGGCGCCATGATGGCTTCTGACCTGGGTGGCCCCATCAACAAGGCTGCTTACCTCTTCGCAACCGCTGGCCTGTCCTCGGGTGCGACCGTGAACCAGGAAATCATGGCTGCCGTCATTATTTCCGGTATGGTTCCGCCGCTGGCTATGGCTCTGGCAACCACCCTGCGCCCCAAGCTGTTCAACGAGAACGAGCGTGAGAACGGTAAGGCTGCGTGGCTGCTGGGTGCATCCTTCATCTCTGAGGGTGCTATTCCCTTCGCTTCGGCTGACCCGGCTCGCGTGATTCCTTCGACCATTGTTGGTGGCGCTATTGCCGGTGCAATCTCCATGGGTGCGCACGTGGCTTCCCCGGCTCCGCACGGTGGTATTTGGATTATTGGTCTGGCACAGAACCCGCTGATGTTCCTGGCGGCTGTTGTTGCCGGTACCGTCGTTTCGGCGCTGCTGTACGTGGTGCTGAAGTCCCTGGGTGCCCGCTCTAAGGCATCCGCATAAAGGCCGTATAACCTCACCTTCATTTGATCGTCTGTTTGCAGGCGTGAGCGTGAAAAAACACGTTACACTGTAGACAAACCACAGATAGGACATGAACTCTATGACTACCTACAAGGGCGTCGGCGTATACGCCGGCCGCGTTATTGGCCCCGTTCTTCAGATGCCTAAGCCCATCGAGGAACCCAAGGACGGTCTGCGTCTGAGCGGCGAGACCGCTGAGGCTGCAGCGCAGCGCATTAAGGACGCATCGGTCCGCGTGAAGGAAGACCTGCTCGCTCGTGCAGAGCACGCTAGCCGTGACGGCAAGGCTGTTCTGAAGTCCACCTCTCAGATGGCTACCGACCGCGCACTGATTAAGAGCGCTATCAAGCTGGTTGAGACTCAGGAGATGGCTCCCGAGCGCGCAATTTGGGAGGCTGCAACCTCCTTCGCTGACCAGATGGCTGCCCTGGGTGGCTACATGGCTGAGCGCGTCACCGACATCCACGACGTGCGTGCCCGCATCGTTGCTGAGCTGACCGGCCAGCAGGCTCCCGGCATCCCCGTTTCTGATGAGCCGTTCATCCTGGCTGCTATTGACTTGGCACCGGCTGATACCGCGACTCTGGACCCCGAGAAGGTTATCGCTCTGATCACCTCTGACGGTGGCCCCCAGGCACACACCGCTATTCTGGCTCGCGGCCTGGGCCTGCCCGCTATTGTGGCGGCTAAGGGCGTGACCGAGATTGCTGACGGCACCGTCGTCTACGTGGAATCCAACGAAGGCATCGTTGATACCGAGCCGACTGACGCTGACCGTGAGGCAGCAATCAAGTACGCAAACCGTAAGCCCGTCGCTGACTTCGACGGTCAGGGTGTGCTGGCTGACGGCACCCGCGTTGAGCTGTACGCAAACGTTGGTGACGGCAAGTCCGCTGAGAAGGCTGCAAGCCTGAAGGCTGAGGGTGTTGGCCTGCTGCGCACCGAGTTCGGCTTCCTGGGCCACGACTCTGAGCCTTCTATCGAGACTCAGGCTAAGACCTACAAGTCCGTGTTTGACGCATTCCCCGGCAAGCACATTGTGGTTCGTACCCTGGACGCTGGTGCTGACAAGCCCCTGCCGTTCCTGAACGTGAACCCCGAAGAGAACCCCGCGCTGGGTGTTCGCGGTTTCCGTACTGACTGGACCGTTCCGGGCGTTCTGACCCGCCAGCTGGAGGCTATCAAGGCTGCTTCTGAGGACTCCGACGCTGACATCTGGGTTATGGCTCCGATGATTTCGACCACCTCCGAGGCACGCAACTTCGCGAACATGCTCAAGGAGATTGGCCTGCCCGTTCACGGTGTGATGGTTGAGACCCCCGCAGCTGTGATGAACGCTGAGGCAATCCTGGGCGAGGTCGACTTCGTGTCCATTGGTACCAACGACCTGACCCAGTACACCATGGCGGCTGACCGCCTGCTGGGCGACCTGGCGCACCTGAACAACCCCTGGCAGCCTGCAGTGCTGAAGATGATCAAGATGACCGTTGAGGGTGCTCAGCGTGCATCGGTCACCGCGGGTAAGAAGAAGTACGTGAGCGTCTGTGGTGAGGCTGCTGCTGATCCGGCTCTGGCTGTTGTTCTGATTGGTCTGGGCGTTGACACCCTGTCCATGAACGCTGGCGCTATTCCCGCTGTGGCTGCGGTTCTGAAGTCCGTGACCAAGGAGAAGGCACAGCAGATTGCGGCTATCGCTCTGCAGCAGATTTCTTCTGCTGAGGCGAAGGAGAGCGCACGCAAGGCTCTGCCGATTCTGGACGAGCTGGGCCTCTAAGCCTTAAAACAATTTCGGGCTGCCTGCCGCTTCTTGATGGGGTGTGCTGGGCGGTGCCTGAGTCCATGAAAATGCCGGGTGTAGAGTTTTATTTCTGCATCCGGCATTTTTTGTACTTGTTAGCGTATGGCTGAACGGTACAATTTATAGAGTAAGGGCGGGTCCTGAAGCGCCCCGTTCATTTAGAATAGGTACTGATATAGTTCGGTTCCTTGATCAAAGGAGAAACATAATGGCAGAGCGCGAAGCCACTATTGCAAGCCGTGTTGGCCTGCACGCACGTCCGGCAGCTATCTTCGCTGAGGCAGCTGGCGACCTCCCCGTCGAGGTCACCATCGCAGCTAAGGGCGAGCCCGCAGATGAGGCTATGGACGCTGCATCGATTCTGTCCCTGATGTCCCTGGGTGCAAAGCACGGCGACGTTGTTGTCCTGCGCGCTGAGGGTGAAGGTGCTGAAGAGGCTCTGGACTCGCTGGTTAAGATCCTCGAGACCGACCACGACGCTGAGTAATTGACTTTCGCCTCTGAAGTGACCCCGAGCGGTGCGCTTCGGATGCTGTGAAGGCTACAGCCTTAAAGCGTGAATATCCCGTCACTTCGGTGGCGGGATATTTTTTGTTATGAATAATTCATTTTTTATTGAGGTGTGAGTGGGGGTATATGGGGGATATTTCTCTGCAAATCTTAATGTATATATAACCTTTATTTTTCCTCGAAAATAGCTCTAGAAATATCTCCCAAAATATCTTCTGTACAGTAGTGACCTGGATTTCTCTTCATATCAATGAACCTTTCTACCGTAAGTTCCGCAGAGCGCTTTTGCTCACAAAATCACCGGGCAGAAAAGTGATATTTCTGCTCTTCAGTGCTACCGCAGAATCGTGCCCTTGTTAGACTAAAAAGGCACTGTCTATCTGGGAGGGACATTGGCAGAATCGAGGAACACCCCCGCGACCCCCACATCGCGGGAAGCTTCGCATGCAGGCGAAGCAAACACTGCCGCAACGGAAGGAAGCGAGCAGAATACCACCGCGGGCTACATCGCTGGCAAACGCGGTTTTCCCCTGGTTTCACTAGACCAGGTCACCGACGAGAAATTGCGCCGCGTGCTGGCTCAGCATGCTACCTCCGCGACAAGCCAGGAGGGCACCGTTAAGGCAGAAGCAGTGAGTGAGGTGCTCCAGGAAGCTGCTGCCGACATGGGCATTACCCCGCAGGAGACCGCAGAGCCCGATTGTGGCCCGGAACTGTGCCCCCACGAGCACGATCATGGGGCGCGCACCGTCATTGACCCCTCCCTCGTGCCTGATGACGACCTGGATGCGTACCGTGAGGACCCTAACCCCGTCACATCCAGCAACTTGGTAACTGAGGCGGCGCTGACTCGCCCCTCCCAGCCGGTGCCCATGACCGGCATGATTCCGCAGGTGCCCAACTCTCACGCAGCCCGCCGCTTCGGCGCGGATCCTAGCGCAATGCCGAAGACCGGGCCTGTCTCGATGTCCACCACCTCCGTACCGCTGGTTGAGGGCGGCTCTCGCGGCCTGTTTGGGCGCGGTAGCGGTGGTCGCTGGGGTTCGCGTCGCTTCCGCTCCTTTGTGCGCACTGAGGAGGCGGCACCCGCCGCCCCGCGCGGTGCCCAGCGCATCGCGCAGCGCCAGTTCGTGCCGACGATCCGCTCTGAGGAGCATGAGCGCCGTGAGGCGTTCCGCCGTGAGAAGGAGTACGCCCGCGATACTCTGAACTTCACCCTGCGCCTGGCGGAGGCGATGTTCCACTACGGTGCGGACGCAATGGACGTGGACTCGGCGATTATTGCGGTCTCTTCGGCGTACGGGCTGGACTCGGTGGAAGTCGATATTACGAACCAGTCGGTGACCATCAACTACACGTCGGACCCCGATATTTACATGGAGTCCCGCATCGCCAAGCGCAATGCGAACGCTGACGAGCGCTTTACCCACACCCTGGTGCGTGTGGTTCGTTCCTCTACGGAGAACTACGAGGCGCTTTCTGAGGTGTACGGCCTAATCTACAAGATTACTCGCGGTGGTATGACCCTGGAAATGGCTGATTTGAAGCTGAACCAGATTACCCACCGACCCAAGCCGTTCCCGCCTCTGGTGGTGTGGTTGGCGAACCTGGCGTGTGCCGGAACCCTAACGGCAGCGCTGGGTGCAAGTTTTGCGACGGCGTTGAGTGCGGCGATTATCTTTATTCCGGTGTACCTGCTGATTCAGTGGTTGAGTTCGATTGGTATTCCGGCGTTCTTCCGTATGGCTGCCAGTGCGGGTCTGATGACCTTCTTGGCGATTTGGCTGGGCGGTGAGGGATCCATTCTTTCGGTGTTGCAGCGTCAGGGGGAGGCGATTTCGGCGCCTCTGGTGGTGGCTGCGGGCATGATTATGTTCTTGCCGACTCCGCGCCTGGTGGGTGCCGTGCAGGACGCGATTAATGGCTTCCCGGTGACGGCTGCGGGTCGTTTCGTGTCTACGGGCATGAGCTTCTTAGGTCTGGTGGTTGGCATTGCGACCGCGGTGAGTGCGATCAATATTTTCAACGGCCCGACCCTGGATATTGAGCAGCTGCGTTTTGAGCCGACGACCCCGCTGGTGGCGTCTTTCTTCTTCATTGTTGCGATTGCGACCTTTGCGGTGACCTTGCAGACGAAGCTGGTGAAGGTCGGGTGGCTGATGGTCATTACGGGCTGCGGTTTGGCGGCGTATTACGGTTATGAGTTGCTGGCTGGCCCGAGTACTGGTCGCGGTCCGACGGCGTGTGCGGCGGTTGTGATCGGTGCGTTGAGCACATATTTTGCGTACCGTCTGCATGTGCCTCAGGCGATCTTCTCGATTCCGGCGATTACGTTCTTGCTGCCGGGTCTGTCGTTCTTCCGCGGCATGTATCTGTTGACGGTTGAGACGGACGTGATTCTGGGTATGCAGAATATGATTACGGCGGTTTCGATTGTGGTGGCGATGGCTTCGGGGGTTGCGTTGGGTAATTACACGATGCAGTATGCGCTACAGCGTTTTACGACTCCGCGAAACGTGGAACCGGCGGATTCTTAGCCCTTTTCAAGGTTATATAGCCAATATCGCATATATTGGATGTGGGGAAGGGGCGGTAGCCTGCGAGGTGAACTCATAAGCTACCGCCCCTTCACTATGCCCATTGCGCCAGCTCTCATACTGGCTCATGTGCTGCGCCTAGCGGACCGTCCAATCCACCGGCTCCGCCCCCTGCTGCACCAGCAGGGAATTTACGGTCGAGAACGGGCGCGAACCGAAGAAACCACGGCGAGCAGACAGTGGCGAGGGATGTGCCGACTCCACGCTCGGGTACGGCTGCAACATGGGTGCGCACTTGCGCGCATCCGCACCCCACAGCAGGCCAACCAGCGGCTGGTTACGCGCCACCAGTGCACGGATAGCGCACTCGGTGATTTCCTCCCAACCCTTGCCGCGGTGCGAACCCGCATCAGACTCACGCACCGTCAAAACCCTGTTGAGCAGCATGACACCCTCATCAGCCCAACAGGACAGGTCGCCGTGATTAGCCGGGGCGATACCCAGATCGTCTTCAAGTTCCTTGTAAATATTGTTCAGCGAACGAGGCAACGGCATACCGCGGTGCACCGAGAACGACAGACCCATCGCATTGCCCGGAGTAGGGTAGGGGTCCTGACCAATAATGAGGACCTTCACCTGGCTCATCGGGCGGCGGAACGCATTGAAAATATCGGCGGCAGGCGGGAAAGTGCGGTAACCCGCCGCGTGCTCCTCACGCAGGAAAGCGCCCATCGCGTGAATCTGCTCTTCGACGGGGGCGAGGGCTGCCGCCCAATCCTCGCTCATAATGCTGCTGAGGGGCTGGTTCATAAATCTCCTCGGGGAATCTCCTGGTGCTGACGCGACCCGGACGGTGACGGGGCCGGGCGCGCTACGGTTACTTCTCTTCTAGACTGAAGTTCTCTTCTAGACTGAGTTTCTCTTCTAGACTAGGGGATGACGAATACTTGCGGTAGGCGACGCCAACCGCGGCAGGTGAACTACAGACAGGAGGGAACATGGCAGAACAGGAACGCGCCGAAACCACTGAGATCCAGGCAGAGGCAGGGGCTCATGCGGAGGCAGAGAACCAGGTAGAAATACAGAATCAGCCGGAAGCGCAGCAGCAGCCCGGTGGCCTGACCCCGGTGGAGCGCCGCATCCTTGAGGTGGAGCGCCGCCGCTTCAAGCACCAGGGTTCCAAAGAGAAGGCGATTATCGCCGCCGGATTCACCCCGATTGCCTACTACCAGCGCCTGAACGTGATGCTGGACGATGAGCGGGTACGCGCCGCAGCGCCGCAGATGATCGACGTTCTGCGCGTCCGCCGAGACGCTGACTAGGGGCTCAAACTGGGGGAGTCGTGCGAGCTTTCCAACTCCTGCTTTCAACCCCGCGCACCTCAAGTTCAGCTAGAGATTGAACACTGTGCGGTGCCCGTCTCTTTCACAGCCGGTTGCGGGGCGTTCACGTTGGTTCTCGCTAGTTGAGACGGTACTCTAGGTACTAGAACACCAAGACCGTACCTTCCGTAGCCGCGCGATGCGTCAGCCCATGCGCCAGGCAGGACGGTACGGTACCAGCCGGTAAACAGAGACCCGTGAAATGAGGATAAATGAGCTACCCCCGCGACGAATTTGACGAGGTAGACGAAAACACCGCCCGCCGCGGAACCTACCGCGCGGTCAATGCTGACCCGGCAAAGAGCCCCAAGGGTGCCATCCCCCTGGTAGCTGCAGGCGTAGTTGGTCTGCTCATCGGCGGCGCAATGTACGTGTACGCGCCGCGCACCGCCTCCCCGCAGTATTCGGCGTCCACCGCGAAGAGTAGCTCCGCCCCCGCAAGCGCCTCTGCGTCCTCTGCTCCGGCTAAGGCTTCCGCCTCGGCAAGTGCTACGAAGACCGGTCTGGCTGAGTCCATCTCTGTGGCGGTCTACAATGCGGCGGCTCCGGCGGGTAGTGCATCCCGTGCGGCGGCTCTGCTGACCGGCTACACCATCAACGAGACGGCAAACTACACGGGTGTGGCACCGGCAACCAGCGTGGTCTACTACGCTGAGGGCTACCAGTCGCAGGCACAGAGCATCGCCTCGAAGCTGGGCATTACTCAGGTGCGCCAGGCGACCGCCAACGTTGAGATGGGCAACCACGAGGTCATCGTGATTCTGTCGTCGGATTACACCGCCTCCGCTACTGCCGCGGAATAGGTTTAGGCGGTTGCTCGGGTGATTCTAAGCCCGCGAGTCTAAGCCCTCGAATCTGAGCCCGCGCCTACTGTTTCTGCCATAACGACTTCTGCTCAACCCCACCCGTGCATTCCCACTGATGCACCGGTGGGGTTGATGCTTGTAACGCCCCTTTTGGTGGGGTTGATGAGCGCAGATTAAGCACTGGGCGATTAACCCTTCAACCTTGGGCTTAAACGTTTGCTCCATGCCGGTGCGGGTGCCACAATTGATGTAGCATTCGGGTGCTTTATGCCCTACTCTGCCCGCGCCTCCGTAACGGGGGCGTTGTGGAGGGGCAGCCACCCGATTTTAGATGTACCGCACCCGCAGGGGTGAAGGAAAAAATCCGATCGTCCAGGAGGACACTTATGGCAAAGCTCATTGCTTTTGACGAAGAGGCACGCCGCGGCCTTGAGCGCGGTTTGAACACCCTCGCCGATGCAGTGAAGGTGACCCTCGGCCCCCGCGGCCGCAACGTTGTGCTGGAGAAGGCGTGGGGCGCCCCCACCATCACCAACGACGGTGTCTCGATCGCGAAGGAAATCGAGCTGGAGGATCCGTACGAGAAGATTGGTGCGGAGCTCGTCAAGGAAGTTGCTAAGAAGACTGACGACATCGCAGGTGACGGTACCACCACCGCTACCGTTCTGGCTCAGGCACTGGTTCGCGAGGGCCTGCGCAACGTGGCTGCTGGCGCTGACCCGCTGAGCCTCAAGCGCGGCATTGAGAAGGCTGTTGAGGCTGTGACCGAGGCTCTGCTCTCCTCCGCGAAGGAAGTTGAGACCGAGGAAGAGATTGCCGCAACCGCGTCTATTTCCGCTGGTGACGCTGAGATCGGCAAGCTCATTGCTGAGGCAATGGAGAAGGTCGGCAAGGAAGGCGTCATCACCGTTGAGGACTCCAACACTTTCGGTCTGCACCTGGAACTGACTGAGGGTATGCGCTTCGACAAGGGCTTCCTGTCCGGTTACTTTGTGACCGACCCGGAGCGTCAGGAAGCAGTCCTGGAGGACCCCTACATCCTGGTTGTGAACCAGAAGATTTCGAACGTGAAGGACCTCGTCCCCGTTCTGGAGAAGGTCATGCAGTCCGGCAAGCCGCTGCTGATTGTTGCTGAGGACGTTGAGGGTGAGGCTCTGGCTCTGCTGGTGCTGAACAAGATGCGCGGCTCCATCAAGTCTGTTGCTGTGAAGGCTCCGGGCTTCGGTGACCGCCGTAAGGCTCAGATGGCTGATATCGCTATCTTGACCGGTGGCCAGGTCATTACCGAAGAGGTTGGCCTGTCCCTGGACGCAGCAACCCTGGATATGCTCGGTTCCGCTCGCAAGGTCGTTGTGACCAAGGACGAGACCACCATCATTGAGGGTGCAGGCGACGCAGCGGCTATCGAGGGTCGCGTTGCTCAGATTCGCGCAGAGATCGCTAACTCCGACTCTGACTACGACCGTGAGAAGCTGCAGGAGCGCCTGGCTAAGCTCGCCGGTGGCGTTGCTGTGCTGAAGGCTGGTGCCGCAACTGAGGTTGAGCTGAAGGAACGTAAGCACCGCATTGAGGATGCTGTGCGTAACGCTAAGGCTGCTGTTGAGGAGGGTATCGTCCCCGGTGGTGGCGTTGCTCTGATTCAGGCTGGCGTGAAGGTCTTCGACAAGCTGGAGCTGACCGGTGACGAGGCTACCGGCGCGAACATTGTGCGCGTGGCTATTGACGCACCGCTGAAGCAGATTGCTGCTAACGCTGGCCTGGAGCCGGGCGTTGTGGTTGACCGCGTTCGTTCCCTGCCTGCTGGTACCGGCCTGAACGCTGCGACCGGCGAGTACGAGGACCTGATGGCTGCTGGTATTGCTGACCCGGTGAAGGTGACCCGTTCGGCTCTGCAGAACGCTGCGTCTATTGCTGGTCTGTTCCTGACCACTGAGGCTGTTGTTGCGAACAAGCCGGAGCCCGCTGGTGCGGCTGCTCCCGGTGCGGACGCAATGGGCGGAATGATGTAATAACTTTTTGTCCCTGATGGGGCAAAAAGTTATGGAATCCGAAGGGCACGAAGTGGCCTTCGGCGGTGACCCGGCGCTGGTACTCAAACCGGCGCAGGTCCACGCATCCGTATGAGGCGGGGGCGGCTACCCATGAAGGGTGGTCGCCCCCGCTTTTGTGTGCCCATGCGTCCTGTCCCGCCGGTGGAGGCGGTAGAATGGCTCCTTATGGAATGCGCCTATTTTCGTGATGACCTCTGCTCCTCCTGCCCCAGCATTGAGACCGCCTACACCGCGCAGGTGCAGGCGAAGCAGGAGCACGCCCGCGCCCTGCTTGCCGCCCACCCTCAGCTGCAGTGGCTGGACCCGGTGACCAGTGCGGAGGCGGGCTTCCGCAACAAGGCGAAGCTCGTGGTGGGAGGTTCGGCGAAGAACCCGACCCTCGGCATTGTGGATTACCGTACGGGCGCCTCCACGGATCTTGGAGAATGCCCGCTCTATATGGAGCCGATTCAGGCGGCTATTCCGGTGCTGCGTGAGCTGATTCAGCGCGCGGATCTGACCCCTTATGACATTCCGAATCGTCGCGGTGAGCTGAAGAATATTCTGGTGACTGCTTCGGCTGCGGGTGAGCTGATGGTGCGTTTCGTGTTGCGTTCGAAGAAGCTGCTGGTGCCGATTCGCCGTCAGATGGGCTGGCTGCAGGAGCGGCTGCCGAATCTGGCGGTGCTGTCGGTGAACCTGTTGCGTGAGCCGGTGGCGCGTGTTGAGGGCGATGAGGAGATTATCCTTTCGGAGCGTCAGACTCTGCCGATGCAGGTGAATGACCTGACCCTGCATTTGCGTCCGCAGAGCTTCTTCCAGACGAACACGAAGGTTGCGGAGGCGATGTACGCGCAGGGTCGTGAGTGGGTGCGTGAGGTGGCTCCGCGCTCGCTGTGGGACCTGTACTGCGGCGTGGGTGGTTTTGCTCTGCATGCCGCTTCGGTGATGGACGGCGGCTCGGTGACGGGTATTGAGATTAGTGCGGAGGCGGTCGCTTCGGCGCAGCGCACGGTGGCTGAGTACGGCCTGGAGGGCGTGAGTTTTTCGGCTCAGGATGCGCCGGAGTTCGCGGTGTCTTCGGGCACGGTGCCGCAGATGCTGGTGGTGAACCCGCCGCGCCGCGGTATTGGTGAGAGCCTGTGCGCGTGGATTGAGGGTTCGGGTATTGACCGTGTGGTGTATTCGAGCTGTAATGCGGTGACTTTGGCGAAGGACCTGGTGCGCATGCCGTCGTATGCGCCGGTGCAGGGCCGCGTGCTGGATATGTTCCCGCATACGGACCACTACGAGGTCATGGTGTTGCTGCAGAGGCAGTAGCGGCATCGTGTTATAAGGATGAGGGGCTGCGGAAGTTGTTGCTTCTGCGGCCCCTTTTGTATGGGCTGGTTATCTGGAGCCAAGGGCAGAGGATGACGATTTGCTGAGCTGATATGTTGTGGCTGTGATATACCTGTATCTTGATGATATATGGAAGTAGATTTCAACTTGCTGAGGCATTAGCCATGAATAACTGCTTGGCTTTTGGCTACTTCGATATTGGTATGTAGATACCGATGATGGTCATCGAAAACCTGGGATGCAACTGATGGTTGTATCGTAGGCACGGACAAGTAAGTACTGAGGTAGGGGGACATAGAACCCATGGCAAAAAAAATGACTGAGGATCAGGTGCGTGATAAAGCACGAGATATCCTCGGACTGACTGATAAGGACGGCGTTCAAGTCGGCGTCGGTCAGACAACGACCTTTAATCAGCTGGGATTTTCTGGTGTGCTGGACAAGCCGGATGGGTGGTACCTGCCTGAAAATACGATGGAAACAGCTGTTGTTCTGGAGACGAAGGCAGAGCATATCTCTCTTGGGGATAAACAAATTTCTGAACTTTTGAAGAACGTAAAAATTGTTGAGAGTAAATATAATAACGTTGTTGGCATTCTTTATAACGGTGAAGATACTAAAGTTTATAAAGGGTCCGATAAAGATTCTGGGGAATATGTAGGTAACGGCGCTGATACTCTGCAGAATATTGAATATTATATTTCTCTTTTTGTGGTTGACAATATTGACAAAGAGCGTATTTATGAGCTGACTGCAAAGATTAATAATTGTCTCCATGATAAATTTAAGATTGAAAATCTGTATCATCGTATGATTTTTACGGCTTGCGCACTGGTGGCTAAACGTTATAATGCTCTGATGACGGAAGGGATGAGTTACTCTATTTTTCAGAACTCAATTAAAGAGCGTCTAGAGGCTGAACTTGCGGATGATGAAAAGCAAAATAGTAAGCTCAAAATGCTGACTGAAGTTTTCTCTGATATTAAGATGGGATTGAATGTTGACAGTGCCAATGCAAGTGAACAGGAGCGCATTAAAACAATAATTGGTGAATTTATTGGGTGGGTTACTGATATTTCTGAATGTATTAATTCAGATGCATGGCGAGGAGAAGATGTCATGGGCATCTTCTTTAATGAGTTTAATCGTTATAAGCGTAAGCCGACAGATGGTCAGGTATTTACTCCTGAACATATCACGGATTTTATGTATAAAATTTTAGAGGTGAATCAGCATGATAAAGTTCTGGATGCAACATGCGGCAGTGGTGGATTTCTAGTCAAATCTATGGCAAATATGATTGCTGAAGCAGGTGGAGCGAAGACCAAGAAGGCGAAAGAGATTAAAGCTCATCAGCTATATGGCATTGAATTTAGCCCTGAGATATATGCTCTTGCCTGTGCAAATATGCTGATTCATAAGGATGGTAAGACCAATCTTGAGCAGATGGATGCTCGGTCTAAAGAAGCTGGTGCTTGGATTGGAAAACATGGTATTACTAAAGTTTTGATGAATCCTCCCTTTGAGAGAAAATTTGGATGCATGAAAATTGTTGAGAATGTTCTTAATAATGTTGATTCTGGTACTGTTTGTGGCTTTATTTTGCCTGACAAGAACCTGGAAAAGGCAAGTAAAGTTCAGATGAAACGAATCTTGAAAAAGCACCGTTTGCGGAAGATTGTAAAACTTCCTGAAGACCTGTTCTTTGGTATCGGGAGGACGACAAGTATTTTTATATTTGATGCTGGAATCCCTCAGAACAATGAAGCAATCTTTGCCTGTTGGATGAAGGAAGATGGTCTTCAGACGGTTAAGAATAAGGGACGTCATGATGTGCGCGGTCTCTGGCCGGATATAGAGGACCGTTGGGTGAGGATTGTCCGTAGGCAGAGTGGAGATGATACTTGCCAGTGGATTGATCCTCTGGAACATTTGTCGTATCAGGTGCCGCAGAAGCCCTTTGAAATATACGAGGAAGATTTTCGTAAAACAGCGGTGGAGTATTTGATGTTTACGAAGGGTGTTGATGCTAAGTCCTTTAGTGAGAACCTGCTGGATGCAGTTATGTACTCGAGCCAGGTTGATAATGATAGAGAAAATGTAGTGATAACCCTGAAGAAAGACACTAATAATGAGTAAAATTGATACGAGTGAGTGGAAGTCATTTATTATTGGGGATTTGTTTAATAAGCTTAATCTTGGGATTAAGAACCCAAATTTCAACAAGGCTCTAGATGTTTCAGAAAAAAAGACAGATGAATTTAATATTCCAGTGGTTAATGCAAAGCATGGAAATAATGGTATTATGTTCTATGGTCGTAAAGAGGATTTTGAAACAGCTGCCATGACAATAGACATTGTCCAGAATGGCGCTGTGGCAACGGGTGATGTATATGCTCAACCGCAAGAAACAGGAGTCCTGTGGGATGCATATCTGATTAAACTAAAGCAGGAGGTTGACTCCAAATACGTGCTAATATTCTTATCTCTGGTTTTGGAAAAATCAATCAAAGGAAGATTTAGCTATGATGATAAATGTGTTTGGGATAAATTATCACAGTTGAGTGTAAAACTTCCTGTCAATTCTCAGGGAATTCCTGATTGGGAATATATGCATTCTTATATGATGTGTATCATGAATGATTCATGTGAGATAGTAGAGAAATTGATTTCTGAAGATTTACCAAAGAAAAAGATTGATGTTGTTAATTGGGTAGACTTTAGCCTAAGAGATCTTGGATTTAGCATATTCCACGGTCAACGTCTTAATCAGGCCCATCGCGTTGATGGTGATATACCATTTATTACGGCAGGTTCAGAAAATCGTGGTTTAAAACAGTACATTGCAACAGATAGAACTGTGTACAGTAACCCAATTACTGTCGATATGTTTGGAAACTGTTTTTATCAACCTTATGCGTGTTGCGGTGATGATAATGTATATTTTTTTGTAAATGATCAAATCTCATATTTGTCGAAAATGTTTATGGCAACTAGCATTAATTCTCAAACTGTCCATAAATATAGCTACAGAGAGCAGTTTCGCCAGACCGATGCGGATTCTTTGACAGTAAAATTACCGGTTGCGGATTCTGGTAATCCTGACTGGGACTACATGGAGATGTATATGTCACAGATGATGGACAAAGCATATGTAATGACTGATTCTTTAAAAAATTTATAGTTGATTGATAAATAGAAAATTTATCCAACAGCTGTATTATCCCTTCTAATGACTAAACGGTGGCGCCTCGGGCGGTTGTGTCCGAGGTGCCACCGCTTTTTCATGTCGTCTGTCAAGTGTGAAATTCTAACCCTATGCTGCGAGAATCCCCGCCGCGTACGCCGCCTGACCCACGTGCTGCGCCGCATCGTCAATCAGGCTGACCAGACGCACACCGCGAGTCACCGGCGGAGTCCACGAACGGTCAATAATCTCACTCAAATCAGCCTCGCTCAGCGTCTCCGCATAGGCCGCGAGCGCCTCGCCGGTTGCCACAAGGTACTCCACCAGCAGGGCAGAATCCTCCACCACGATGGAGCGTGCCTGCTCGGCGGTGTGGCCGTAGCCCATGGTGTCGCCCAGCTCGCCCAAGTTGAAACGCTCCCTGAAACCCTGAGCCTCCCAGACCTGCGGCTGACCGTTCAGAGCAGAAAGCTGCATGTCCATTTGTCGTCCGGCGTGCCAGAGCAGCCAGGCGATAGAGTTCGGGTGCCCGCCCGGGTGGGCGTTGAGCGCCTCAGCTGATAGCCCCTTGACGGCTACGGCGGCTTCGATGCCGGGGCGGCTGGCGGCGTCACGCAGAATATCGTGGGTTTTCATGGAATCCTCCTGATTGTGCTGGCTTCTTGTAGGCTGGCTTCTTGTAGGGAGCCGGGTAGTTTCAGTCTACGCCCGCGCGGGCTGAGGGGTGGATGTGGAAGAAGGGAGGGGGGCTTTGCTCACTTCCTAGCGGTGGGGGCGTGAATTGGGGCGGCAAAAAAATGCGGCGCGCGGGAATAATACTTATTTCTCCCCGTTGAACTCTGCGAAGACATCATCATCTATGTTTCACAGGAGAATATTATGACCACCCCCGCTCAGCTACACTTTGACATGGTCGTCATCGGCTTCGGTAAGGGCGGCAAGACCCTCGCCGGCGCCTACGCCAAGACCGGCAAGAACGTTGCCCTCATCGAACAGTTCACCAGCATGTACGGCGGCACCTGCATCAACATCGGTTGCGTACCCACCAAGGCACTCGTACACCGCGCCGACGAGTTCCGCGCCCGCGGTGAGCACAGCCTTGAAGAAGGAAACGCCGCCTACGAATCCGCTGTGGTCTTCCGTGACAAGCTGACCGGCATGATGCGCGCCAAGAACCGCGAAATCCTGCTGTCCAACGAGACTGCTAAGCTCATTGATGGCCACGCACGTTTCATCTCCGATACCGAGGTTGAGGTCACCGCAGGCGAAGACACCCTACGCGTTACCGCCGACTACTTCATCATCAACACCGGTGCCGTGCCGTCCATCCCGCCGATTGAGGGTATCCGCGAGTCTGAGCGTGTACTCACCTCCACCGAACTGCAGAAGCTCACCCCGCGCCCCAAGCGCCTGGGTATTATCGGTGGTGGCCCCATCGGTGTTGAGTTTGCCGGTATTTTTGCTTCCTATGGCACTGAGGTGACCCTGCTAGATGGTGTACCGGCATTCTTTGGCCGCTACGATGCGGACGTCGCCCAGGTGGCCCGCGAAATCATCGCAGACCAGGATATTGCTACGCGTGCCGGAGTTCGTATCCAGTCCATTCAGGATGGCGCTGACTCTGTGACCGTGACCTACCTCGACTCCGAGGGTGCCACCCAGCAGTTGGAGGTGGACTACGTCATGGTCGCCACCGGCCGCAAGCCCGCCACCGAGGGTCTGGGCCTGGAGAACACCAGCATCGAAACCACTGACCGCGGCGCAATTGTTGTGGATGAGTACCTGCGCAGCACCGTGCCGAATATTTTTGCGCTCGGTGACGTGAACGGCGGCCCGCAGTTCACCTACATTTCGCTGGACGACTACCGTGTTGTGCTCTCCCAGCTGGTCGGTGACGGTTCCCGCTCCACTAAGGACCGTAAGGCAGTGGCTTCGACCATTTACATGAACCCGCCGCTGTCCTCGGTTGGTCTGACCGAGCGTGAGGCAATCGAGGCTGGCCACAAGGTGAAGGTTGCTTCGAAGCCGGTTGCCGCAATTGCTGCGATGCCGCGTGCTAAGACTATGGAGAACCCGCGTGGCATCATGAAGTTCGTGATTGACGCGCAGACCGACCAGATTCTGGGTGCCCAGCTGCTCGTGGTGGAGTCCATGGAGGTTATTAACCTGGTGGCTCTGGCGATGCGTCACGGTATTACTGCTTCGCAGCTGCGCGATGAGATTTACACTCACCCCTCAATCACTGAGGGTCTGAATGAGGTGCTGGCTGTCGCGGCGCCCGTGAACTAGTTGAACTAGAATCGCGTCTGGATTCGCGGTTCGTATAGCGTTTCTGCTTGTCTGAGTGCTTCCCTGCCCGTTCCGCCCGTTGTGCTGTCAACGGGGGTGCGGGTGGGGAAGCATTTTTGTTAAGGCGCAGATATACCCTTTAGCTAAGCATGCCCTAAGATGGTTATGAGATAAGCGCAAGCTCACTGACCGAGTGGTCGATGCGAGGGGCTCGGAGGAGAGCCCCACTCACCGCTACGCCCACCGCAGTGCGCCACCTGCGCCACACATACAACCGAACATCATAGGCACGAATCGGGAGAATCATGGCACTGCCCAAAATCAAGCCCTACACCTACATTGACCGTGAGCACAGCAACCGCGTGAGCTGGCCCGTAGACCCCGGCCGAGCCGTACTGCTCGTGCACGACATGCAGGTACACTTCGTCCAGGCTTTCGAAGGCGCCAATCTGGGTGAGAGCAACGGCAACCCGGACGCCCAGATTAACGTCGCCATCAAGAACCTGCGCCGCCTCATCGACGCCGCCCACGCCGCCGGAATCCCGGTCTACTACACCGCGCAGCCGCCGCGCCAGGATCCCGAAGATCGCCGCCTGCTCATCGACTTCTGGGGCGACGGCCTGCAGAACGACGAGTCCGCCCGCGTGCTCGACGACCTCGCACCGACTGACCGTGACACCGTGCTGACCAAGTGGCGCTACTCCGCGTTCGTGCGCAGCCCCTTCGAGGATCTGCTCAAGGAATCCGGCCGCGACCAGCTCATTATCGGCGGCGTGTACGCGCACATTGGTTGCCTGACCACCGCCCTGGAGGCGTTCATGCGCGATATTCAGCCGTTCATGGTCGCGGACGCACTCGCTGACTTCTCGGAGGAGGAGCACCGCATGGCGTGCGAGTACGCTTCGGGTCGTTGCGCCCGCGTGCTGAACACCGCCGATGTACTCGCCGACCTGCATGCTGAAGAAGGTGCTGAAACGGCTGAGGCTGCTGAGGAGGCGCGCGCATGAGCTGGGTGATTGTGACCGGCGCGAACGGTGGTATTGGTGAGGCTACCGTCCACCAGCTCATTAAGAACGGCTATTCGGTATTTGCGGCTGACCTGGCGGAACAGCCCATTGCCTCCTTCGGCACCTACGGGGACGCCATCTTCCGCTACCGCGCTGTAGACGTTACGAGCGAAGAGTCCGTCACCGCCCTCGCAGAAGCCGTTGCGGCGCTTGACGAACCCATCACCGGCGCGGTGCTCGCCGCGGGTATCGCCCACAGTCAGCCGCTGCTGGAAACCAGCTTCGCCACCTGGAAGCGCCTGCACGCGGTCAACTCCGACGGCGTGTTCCTGTGCCTGCGCGAATTCGCCCGCATCATGATTGACCAGCAGGAGTCCGACCCGACCAACAGCCGCTCCCTGGTGACGGTCGCCTCCAACGCGGCGCGTGTGCCCCGCGCGGAGTTCGGCGCCTACGGTGCGTCCAAGGCGTCGGCGGCACGCGTGAGTTCCAGCTTCGGTCTGCAGCTTGCCGCGCACGGTATTCGCGTGAACTCGGTCTGCCCCGGCACCACCCGAACCCCCATGGTGACCGACGCCTGGGAGGGCGAGGACCGCTCCGCCCTGCCGGTTGCCGGTAACCCGCAGACGTTCCGCCTGGGTATTCCGCTGGGTCGCATCGCCGACCCTGCCGACATCGCGGCGGTCAACGCCTTCCTCATCTCGGAGGCGGCACGCCACATCACCATGCAGGAGATTGTCGCCGACGGCGGCGCCACCCTCTAACGGCACTCCGCGTCCGGCGTTTAGATGCCCGGCGCGAACCTACACACCACTGATAGAAGTACGATGACGAACCTTCCTGACTTTATCTTTGCCACCGGCACCCGCGTACTCCGCGCCGCCGGTGCGATGACCCCTGTCACCTTTGATAACGCCCTGGACGAGGCAAAACGCGCCGGCACCGCCGTCGTGGGCCTCATCCCCTTCGACCCGGGGGCCCCCGCCTACCTCTTCGTCCCCGAGCGCTTTGAGGAAGAGGAGGTGCCCGTCCCCGAGCACACCGTGAAGCTGGCCGAGCCCGTGTCGGTAACCGGCCGCCAGAACGACCGGTTCCGTGCCGCCGTGGCGACCGCAGTGGAGCGCATGAAGGCGGGTGAGCTGAGCAAGATTGTGCTTTCGCGCGTGCTGACCGCCCGCTATGCTCCCGGCGCCCTCAACCTGGAGGCGCTGTACAGCAACCTGCGCGCCCAGCAGCGTTCCGCATTCAACTTTGCGGTGCGACTGCCCGATGGCGAGCGCGGCATGACCGGAAGCTACCTGATGGGCGCCTCCCCGGAGCTGGTGTTCCGCACCGAGGGCCGCGCCTTCAAGACCCACCCGCTTGCCGGTAGCGCCCCACGCATCGCTGAGCCCGGTAGCGCCGAGGACGAGGCGATTCGCGACCGACTGTTCGCCTCGAAGAAGGATCGCGACGAGCACGCCTACGTCATCAACGACATTGCGGAGCGCCTGGCACCCATCGCCGAGGAGCTGAACGTGCCGCAGGTGCCCTCGCTGCTCAAGACCCCGCAGCTGTGGCACCTGGCGACCCCCATCGACGGCGTGCTGAAGGAGGGGCTGACCTGCCTGGACGGTGCCCGCGCGATCCACCCGACCCCCGCGATTTGCGGTGCCCCCACTGAGAAAGCGCTGGAGCTGATTCGCCAGCTGGAGTCTTTCGAGCGCCGCTACTTTGGCGGCCTGGTCGGCTACATGGACGCCGAGGGTAACGGCGAATGGGCGCTGGTGCTACGCTGTGCCCAGGTCAGCCCGGACGAGGCGGTGCTGTACGCTGGCGCGGGTATCGTGGCTGACTCCGACCCGGAGCTGGAGCACACGGAGACCGGCACGAAGCTCGGTAGCTTTGGCCGCGCCCTGGGCGTGGACACTCTGGGCGAAGATACCCCTAACACCTGATACAACGACGGAACGCGCTCGCTGGCATGGCGGGCGCGTTCCGTCGTTGTATCAGGTGTTAGGGGATTGAGCGTGACTAATCGGTGAGCAGGCGCTTGAGCTCCAGGGGAGTAGCCACCGGCAGAAGCTGAGCCTCAACCTGCGCGGGCTCACCCTCGGCAGGGTTCTCCACTGCCAGGGCGATGAGCATCTTCTGCGCGTGCTCGGGGTTCTCCGCGTCGGGGAGCGCCACGGGTACCCACTGCAGGCTAAAGCTTCGCTCGATAGCCTCGCCGCCCTGATTACCGCCCTGATCGCCGCCTCCCTGAGCTGTGGGTGCGCTAAAGGTCGCTTGGGTGGTCAAGCTGTCCTGAGTCAGTACGCGTAGGGCGGTCGGCTCGGGAGTGTTACTGCCCAGAAGGTCCCCCGGGACCTCCTCGTTCATGGCAAGTTCGAGCGCGTCCAGCAGTGCATCGGTGAGCTGCACCCGAACCAGGGAGGGCACTACGCTCAGACCGTGGCCGGTCGCCTTGAGCACCGCCTCCTTAGCGGTCCACAGCGCCACCGAGAACAGGTGCAGTACGGGCGCGGGACGTTCCTGCGCCACCTGCTCATAGAATGCACGTTCTTCATTGGAGAGCGCTAGGCGCGCAAAACCGGAGAACAAGCGCGCATCCAGGGTCTCAACATCCACGCCGAGCACCGCCGAAGAATTACGGCTAAACGCACCCACCACCAGCGGATTCACCTGCGACATATTGAAATTCACGCCCGCAATACGCGGCTTGCCGTGCTTCTTACCGCTGGTGCACAGGGCGCAGGAACGATCCACCTCAATCTCAGAAGCGGCACTGGAGGGCACATCCAGACGAGCCGCCGCCATAGCGCGCATAAGCGCCTGAGTGCTCAGGTAGCTGACCGCCGCCGTGGAGGTCGGCAACTGCGCCGCATGCTGCTGCTCAGCAAGCCCCAGGTAGCTCAACCAGCTAAAACGAAGGGAACCGTACATCGTGCGGGTGGGAAGAGCGAAAATCTGCACGCGCTCGCTCGGGCGGGCGGTAGGGCGCTCCGGGCGCTGTGCGCTGGGTGTTTCGGGGGCAGAATAGCTCATAGGTTTAGTGTACCCGCCCGGCATTACGGCAATTCGCGTTGCGAGGCTACTTGAGGTTGTCCACAGCGGCGACCGTGCGCTACGCACCCTCGCCGCCGGTGCGGTAAAGTCATCACAGACATCATTACGGACAGCCGCCCGCACAATAGAGCGGCGGCACAGAAAGAAGGTACCGTGAACAGCACGCAAGAGATCATTGCCGCCGCAGACGGTTCGGCGCTGGGTAACCCCGGACCGGCGGGCTGGGCATGGTATATCGACGACGACCACTGGGCGAGCGGCGGCTGGGCGCACGGCACCAATAATATGGGTGAGCTCAAGGCTGTTCTGGATCTGTTCGAGGCGACCGCATCTCGCCCGGAGGCGAAGCTACGTGTGTACTGCGATAGCCAGTACGTCATTAACTCGCTGACCAAATGGATGCCCGGCTGGAAGAAGAAGGGCTGGAAGAAATCCGACGGCAAGCCCGTGCTCAACCGCGACCTGCTGGAAGCGCTGGATCAGGCGCTGACCGGCCGCGACTACGAGTTTATTTGGGTGAAGGGCCACGCGGGTCACGAGCTCAACGAGAAGGCAGATTCCCTGGCGAATGGTGCCGCGCGCGCTTACCAGGAGGACCGCGAACCCGCGCACGGCCCCGGTTTCGGTGCGGCTGCTGAACCCGCTACTGCGGCTGAGCCTGTGGAGGCTCCGGCTGTTGAAGTGCCGATTGTGAATGCTCCGGCTGCAGAACCTGCACTCTCGGACGTTGCCCTCTCTAAGCCGGTGCCTTCCGAGTCTTCCGCGGACGCCCACCTGCCCGTGCAGGAATTCACCGCAGCCGAGATTGAGAACGCCCAGCGTGGCGTGGAGAGCCTGCGCCTGTCCGGTCTGTTGCGCCCCGCCTCCGCGGTGAACGCCCCCGATCCGGAGGTGGTTCGCACCCGCAAGGAGCAGCTGGCGCTCGCGGCGGAGCGTGCCGCCGAGCGTGACGCAAAGGTGCTGGCTCGCCAGCAGGAGACCGCTCAGCAGGCATCCAACGCCGCGCAGGCGGAAGAAGAGGATGACCTGACCGGTCTGGAAGAGTTCGCCGGCATGGATCCGAACGATGTTGACCCGGCGGAACTGCTGGGTGAGACCGAAGGACATGCAGAAGAGCAGGCGGTAGATCCGGCCGCGGAGCCCGTTCAGGATGCTCCCGCTCAGCCTGCTCCTTCCCAGCCCGCTGAGCCCGCACCGTCTGCTCCTGCGGCACCTGCGGCACCCGCTCTGAACCCCGAGGAAGCCGCCGCCGCAGAACAACTACTCGAAAGCCGCGGCTCCGTCATGGAGGCGGCGCAGCTGGAGTCCATGCTGCACGAGCGTCTGGTGTGGGTGACCGCTACCGGCAAGTCGGTGTCCCGCTCCTCGGTGCTGCAGTACCGCGAACGCGCCTTCACTCAGCAGGGTGCCCCGCTCAAGCAGGGTGTGCAGGTACTGGATTCTTCCAGCGTGCTGGTCATGGCGGCGGTTGCGACCGCGCGTGGTCGCGTGAGCCGTTCGAGCATCTGGCATTACGACGCTGAGCGCGGCCTGTGGCGTCTGCGTTTCCGTCAGGAGACCCCTGCTTCCTAAAGCTCAGCTCCTAAGGCTCTGCTCCTAAGGAATGGGCTCTTGGGCCCAAAGATTTCTGTACATTAAAACCCCGCCGCATCCTCACTTTCGAGGATGTGGCGGGGGTTTCTCAATAGATGTTCGCCGCCTTCTGGCGAATCTAGCGGGCGGTGTGCTGTGCGTCCGGGACCTTTTAGCTGCCCGGTCTGCCGCCTGCCTGCGGGTGGGCCTTAGAATCTGTAGCCCGGACCCCTTAGCCGACGAACATGGAGGCGTTAGCCTGCTCGGTGTCTGCGTAGTTTACGCCTGCGCGGGTGAGTGCCTCGTTGATCTGGGTGATGGATGCTTCGACCTGGCGCTGGGTTGCATGCCACTGGTCCAGTACGCCCTGGAAGTTAGCGGATGCGGAGCCGGTCCAGGAGCTCTGCAAATCGTGCAGGGATGCGGTCATACCGTTGACGTCTGCGGTGATGGATGCGACGTAGGATCGTGCCTGTGCGCTCTTGGCTGCGATGACTTCGGAATCGACATTGAACTGTGCCATGGTTTTTCTCCTTTGAGATATGTGAGATAGGTGGGGCGGTTGCCCCGTGGTGGCGCTTGGGGTTTGGATCTCTGGAAGGGTTGAGTTCCTGACCGGAAGCTTGTTATCACTATATCTTTCAAAATGCATCAAATGAGCTGAAAAATGATTATTAAATAAATCTGTGGATAAACCCGCCAGATTCACTCCAGCATCTCGAAAAAATCGAAAACCCTCCCGAAAATGACGCCGCCATGACGCGCACTCGGTTGCTCCCGCTGTTCTTTAGCCGCGAAGCTTCTTCTCACTCGTGCTCTCGTTACTCGCGCCGCCGCGAGTTATAGTCCCGCCTCCAGGGCACAGCAAAACCCCCGAACCGTAGAACACTCAAGTTCCACAATCCGGGGGTTTATGCATCAGCGCTACTTCATCAGCTGATCATCCGAGACGGGCGGCGGATAGAACGGCAAAGAAATCACGAAGGTAGCACCGCCACCATCGGTCTCGTCAATGTGAATCCTGCCCTCATGCTGCTCGATAATCGCAGCCACAATGGACAGACCCAGACCCGTACCGCCGGTCTCACGCGAACGTGAAGCATCGGTGCGGTAGAAACGCTCGAAGACGCGCTCGCGGTCCTCGCCGTGAATACCGGGGCCGTGGTCGCGCACCTCCAGCACGGACAGCGGGAAGCCGGGAACCTCTTCGCGCACGCCCACCGCAATCTCTAGGGGAGAGCCGTCGGGGGTGTAGCGCATGGCGTTGGTCAGCAGGTTCGCCACGACCTGACGCAGGCGTGATTCGTCGCCGAGCACGGTTGCGGAGGTCGGCGCCACCTCTTCGTTCAGACCCACCAGGGACACCGCACGATCGGGTGCCGTAGCGTAGGCGTCGTTACTAGCGTCTACCGCCAGGTTGAACAGGTCGAAGGGCGCCAGCTTGGATTCGCGGCGCTCATCAATACGCGCCAGGGTCAGCAGGTCTTCCACGAGCTGACCCATACGCTTGGACTCCGATTCGATGCGGCTCATCGCGGTAGCGACAGCCTCGTCGGTCGGTAGCGCGCCCTGACGGTACAGCTCTGAGTAGCCTCGAATACTGACCAGCGGGGTGCGCAGCTCATGCGAAGCGTCACCCACGAAGCGGCGCATTTTCGCCTCGCTCTTCTCGCGGGCTTTGAAGAGCATTTCAATCTGGGTGAGCATCGTGTTCAGCGAAACCGCGAGGTTACCGATCTCGTTGCTGGGGTTGTAGTCCTCAATACGCTGAGAGAGGTCACCGGCAGCGATCTTGGCGGCGGTCTGCTCCACGCGAGCCAGCGGCTCGAAGGTGCGGGTCACAATCACCCAGGTCATCGCAATCGCGGAGGCGAGAGTCGCCAAACCAAACGCGAAGGTCAGCACACCCACGAGGGCGACCACCTGGTTCGTTTGTTTCAGCGGCATGGCAATAACCAGGGATGCCGCCTCCGTCAGCCCAGAAGAATCTTTTGATTCAATGGGTACGGCGAGCACACGCCAATCGGAGGAGCTGCCCACCGAATTGACGGTGACCGCCTCTTCGTTTTGCTTGCGAACCTTCTCTTCGGTCCAGCCTTGCAGTGCCGGCTCGCTGAACTGTTCGCTGTCCTCGGACTTGAGCGAGTACAGTACGTTGCCGTCCTTGTCGAGCAGGTACAGGCGGTAGGTGCTCAGGGATTGTTCCTGATTGCCGGAGGGGCGCACGGTCGCCAGCTGCACGAGTGAGGGGGCGCTGTTCTTCATCTCTTCGTCCAGCTGGTGCACCATCTGGGCGCGCAGAGCGGAAATCGCCACCAGGCTCGTCACCGCAATGGAGAGTGCGATGAGCATGGAAGTGATGAGCACCAGCTGGGTGCGAAGGGAAAGAGACTGGGGGATCCGGTCGAGGGGTTTGAGCGCCACGTTAGCCTCGAGAACCGCGAATCATGTAGCCCACACCGCGCTTGGTGTGGATGAGCGGCTCGTGGTTTTCACGGTTGTTGTCAATCTTGCGGCGCAGGTACGAAATGTAGGACTCAACGATGGAGGAGTCGCCGTTGAAATCGTACTCCCACACGTGGTCGAGAATCTGCGCCTTGGACAGCACACGGTTGGCGTTGAGCATCAGGTAGTGCAGCAGGTTGAACTCGGTGGGGGAGAGGTCAATCTCTTCGTCACCGAGGAACACTTCGTGGGTGTCCACGTTCAGGGTGAGGGCATCAACGCGCAGTACGGCGTCGTCCTCTTCCTGGACGCTGCGGCTACGGCGCAGAATGGCGCGGATGCGGGCGATTACCTCGTCGAGGGAGAAGGGCTTGGTGACGTAGTCGTCACCACCGGCACCCAGACCGGTCACCTTGTCCTCGGTGGCGTCCTTTGCGGTCAGGAAGAGCACGGGGGTGGTGGTGCCGTTTTCGCGCAGGCGGCGGGTCACCTCGAAGCCGTCCATGCCGGGCATCATGACGTCCAGGACGATGAGGTCGGGATTTTCGGCGTGTGCCTTTTCGAGGGCTTCGCGGCCGTTGCCGGCGGTAACTACTTCAAAACCGGCGAAACGCAGGGAGGTGGCGAGCAATTCAAGAATGTTGAACTCGTCATCGACGACTAGGAGTTTTGCTTCAGCAGACATACTCTATCTTTCTCTCTGAATGGCAGGCTGTACTTGATAAGTGAATGATGTGTGTGAGCTTGCGGCTCAAATCTTTATGCCTTGTTGCGGCGCATGACCGACAGGACGAGTGCGGCCATGAGGGCGATAAAGGCGACGGGGAGGAGGACCAGCGGAATCTGGCTCATGAGGGCGGGCGGCGCTGCCCCAACCCACTTCATCACGAGCATGGCGACTCCGGTGAGCAGGCAAATCAGGGCGAGAAGCGCACCTGCCGCGCCGAGCCAGCGGATAGCTCCGGCGTAGGGAAGGGGCGCGGGCGCCTGGTCTGCGGTACTGCGCGTGTCCTGTACGGGTTCATTACTCATAAATTTAACCGTATCAGCTCACACACAGCTGTTCGTGGGCGAAGCCCCAGATTTAGCGGTTTGAGACCCAAATTCACAGCGTATGTGAAGCTTGGGGTGGGCGCCGCAATGTTTGCGCACGCGAGATGCTTTAATAGGGGTATGTCTGAACAGGTTATTGAACTGCTCCCCGAAACTACGCCCGCTACTGACGCACCCGCAGAGTCCGTTGTGCCTTCTGCCGCGCCTGAGAGCACCGACGAGGGTAGCGCTGTACCTGCTGAGACTCAGCCCTCCGTGAACGCTGAGGAATCTGCCTCCGAGGAATCTGCTGCCGAAGAAACCGCACAGAACGAAGACTCCACCCCCGACCCCTTCACCCCGCTGGATGAAGAGGTGGGTGCCCCCTCCCTGGGTGTTCCGCACAAGCTGCGCCGCACCTCCAAGGTGGATGAGATTCTTGCCGCCGCCAAGGATGTGGCGTTGCAGGGCGTTCAGGAAATCGCCCCGGCACACGCTATCGGCCTGGTGCATCACGTGCGCGCCGAGGAAGAGCGTCTGAGCACTCACCTTTTCGAGTGCACCCTGCCCGGTTACCGCGGCTGGTTCTGGTTCGCGACCCTCTCGCGTGCGCCTCGCTCCCGTGTGGCAACGATCTGCGAGGTGGGCCTGCTGCCCGGCGACGATGCACTGATTGCGCCGGATTGGGTGCCGTGGGCTGACCGCGTTCGCCCGGAAGACCTGGAGGAGAACGCCGCGCAGGAGAACGTAGAGCAGGAGAATGTAGAGTTTGATGCAGCTACTGAGGAATCTGCTGAGTCCGGTGAGCCCGTAGAGAACAACTCGGCGGAGAATGAAACCGCGCAGAACGCTTCTGCTGCAGAGGAAACTGCCGAGGCTGAGTCCGCAGAGTAAGCCTACCGTCTACTCCTCTTAATAAAGGGGTGGGTTAGCAAAAGCGTATATATGAGGTGTCTTGAGTCGTCCAATGAGTTTTCATTGGGCGACTCAATGACTTAAGCCGTGGCAAAAGCCGCTGAAAAAGTACATAATAGATTATTGAATTAAGTAACGACTTAGGCAGTGCTATCTAAGTACTGTTGCGGTGATAGCTGGGAGAGATATATGACAGACCTCATCGATACCACAGAGATGTATTTGCGCACCATCCTCGAACTGGAGGAAGAGGGCATCGTCCCCATGCGTGCGCGCATCGCTGAACGACTCGAGCACTCCGGCCCGACCGTTTCCCAGACTGTGGCACGTATGGAGAAGCACGGCCTGCTCACCGTTGAGCCGGACCGCCACCTCGAACTGACCGAGGAAGGCCGCCACAAGGCGGTCGAGGTGATGCGTAAGCACCGCCTGGCTGAGCGACTGCTCTCCGACATTATTGGTCTGGAACTTGAGTACGTGCATGAAGAGGCATGCCGCTGGGAGCACGTCATGAGTGACAAGGTGGAGAAGCGCATCCTGGAGATGCTCAAGGACCCCAAGTTCTCCCCGTACGGCAATGCTATCCCCGGCCTGGAGGATTTGGGTCACACTAGCGAAAAGAACGACGAGCGTACCGTGCCCATGTCCCTGGCGGCACGCGACTCTGGTCCCGAGGACCGTTTCACTATCTCTCGTTTCCCTGAGTCCATTCAGACTGACATTGAGTTGCTGAAGCTGCTGGCTGACGCAGGTATTGTCTACGGCGCTTCGGTGTCCGTGGTTGCCGGTCAGAACGATGACGTGATTGTTCACGCCGACGGTGAAGAGGACACCCTCTCCCTGGACATGGATGTGGCAAACGCGATCGTGGTCAAGCGCGGCGGCAACCTCTAAGCTCTAATTCTGAGAGTCTGCTAACCCAGTTCATGCTAAACGGTGGTATCGCCTTCCTTTGTGGAGGCGGTGCCACCGTTTTTGTGCACGTGTTAGGGCTGCTCGGTCTTGCGGGGGAGGCTTGCGGGGGAGGCTTCGGGAGGCTGAGATGCCTAGTGGGTGGGGTATTTCAGAGTTTGGTCATGCGCGCGGGCGCATATACTCCTCTCTCAGAGTTTTATCAACTGCGCTTGAGTGCATTTTTCGGGTTTTTCGCTTAAATCTGAGGTTGAAACTGAGGGAAACGCCGATGTTTGAGCAATCTCTGAGAATGGACACTTAAGAGATAAGGGTCATTTTTAAGAGTTTTGAACCCTGTCCTTAAGGGGTGCTGGTGCATTAAAAGCGAATGTGCGTCCTTGTGAAACACCTAGTCAAGAGCCTTAAACGGTACCTGTTGGTTCCATTGAGAGGGGGTCAAACGCCTGGAGTGCCAAGTTTTTCCCCCAGGGTGAAAGTCCAAAATTTAAGCCCGAATGAAGTGACAACTGGGAGTTTTCTGTGTATTCTCGATTTGTGCCCAAATCCTCATCGTAAGAGGGCACCGTCGAAGCGGTTCCGCTGAGTTCTGCCAACGCTTCGATGAACGTCTACCCAATATGGCAGAAGCGGGGGACCCAATCCCCAAGCTGGGATACGGCATCTCAATCGAGAAGCCTCGGGGCTAAGTCACTTCGGTGGCCGAGCGAATCCATGCTCGAGCCCGACAGCTCACCTCGTCAGGCAATGGAGGAATTACCAATGGCTAAGAAGATCGTACGTACCGCAGGTGCAACCCTCGCAGCAGGCGCAATCCTGCTCGGCTCGACCGTTCCCGCGAACGCATTTGCACAGATCCCCGCTGCTGCTGATCTGTCCTACGACTACACCAACTACGAGTTCGACTACACCAGCTACAACACCCCCGCAACCACCTACGTTGCACCCCAGGCTCAGGCACAGCAGACCTACGTTGCTCCCGCAGCAGCTCCTGCACCCGCAGCTGAGACCGCCTACGTAGCACCCCAGGCTGAGACCCAGCAGGCTTACGTTGCAACCGAGGCTCCCGCTGCACCCGCAGCTTCCTCCGCTTCCACCGGTAACGCTTCCCGCGACGCAATCGTTGCAACCGCAATGAGCGGCCTGGGCGGCTCCTACGTTTGGGGCGGCAAGACCTTCGGTGCATGGGACTGCTCCGGCTTCACCTCTTGGGTTTTCGCTCAGCACGGCATCAAGCTGACCGCTTTCACCTACGCAATGAAGAACGAGCTGCGCCCGACCGCTAACCCCCAGCCCGGCGACATCGTCTTCCAGAACGGCTACAGCCACGTTGGTATCTACCTGGGCGACGGCAAGATGATCTCCGCTCTGAACCCCACCAACGGTACCCTGGTGCACCCCACCTCCTGGATGTCCGTTGACGGCTACTACACCGCTCTCTAAGCCTTAGCGCATAAGAGCTGGGTCTAGTCCAACATACTTCTCAAAAGGCGCCTACCCCGCACGGGGTGGGCGCCTTTTGCGTACCCGAGAGATTCCACGAAAATACCGCCGAGAACGCACCTTAGTATGGGCGCATTCTCGGCGGTATGTGTTTTAGGTGTATGCGGCTAGGACGCGAGAGCCTGCAGAAGCCCCTGCGGGTCCTGAGCCCACTCGCTGAGCTCAGCACTCAGATTAGCCCTCGCGGGCTCCTCCCAGAGCTGTAGACCCTCCTCGGAGAGGAAGATGCGCTTACGATCCAGGATCAAACGCAGGAAGGTCATGCGACCGGCACGGAATGCCTCATCGTCAAAGTGGGAGTACTCGCTACGCACTCCGCGCAGGTAGCGGCGATAGCGTGCCGAATCAGCCGCCAGGATAGCCATATCTGCATCGAGGAAAAACTGAATATCCGCCGGCTCATAGCCCGCCGGTAGGTCGGCAGACTCGGGCAGCTCGTGGGTTGCCGTGGCACGCACCAGAAGGCTCACCATCTGCAGCTCGTGCCCGGTGAGCAGGCCCGCGGTAACCAGCGGCTCCAGGGAGGCGCTCGCCAGCTGCTCGCTACGGATCTCATCCTCACCCGGCGCGCCCTCGTACACCGCATCGTGGAACCACGCCGCCAAAACCAACGCCAGGGGAGTAGAACCCTGCGTGCGGTGTGCGTAGAGGCGGTCCAGATCGGTGAGCATCTGCGAAAGGTGCCCGCTGTGGTGATAGGCGCGGTGGGGCTGCTCCCACGCCTGCAACAGGCTCTCACCCAGCTCCGCCACCTGCGCCGTGAGTTGAGCTTGGCTCACGGCAGGGGCCTCCACATGCTTGAGGCGGGGTGTATTAAGGCGGGGCGCAAACGCCGCCTCCCAGGCGCGAAGCAGACGCGGGCGAATCTTCTCAGGGCGCTCCTTCAGGGGAATCCGCAGACCGCTGGCAATGAGCGTGCGAGTTAGCTCCGCACCGCTGAGCTCAACCGCGCCCGCCCGCACCAGCTCATCGTAGAGGTGCGCCGGAACATCGTAGTGGTCGCGGTCGAAAGCACGCTCACTGATGCCCGCCGCTGCGGCGAACTCGTGCAGTTCCGCCAGGGATGCATCGGAGATAAGGTGCGAGAAGACGGTGCCGTGCGCGGGCCAGGTGGGCGGGTCAATGTAGATGCTCATTCGTACATTGTAGGAGCGGTTCTGCCGCCGGGTGCGGGTGTCCTCAGGCGGTGAACACAGGGTGGTGAACACGGGCTGGGGTGGGGATTGGGACAGAGGATGGGTGCGGCACGGTTGCGGGTGGACGCTGGCGGCTTGGGCGGGCTGTGCCGACTCGCGGCGCGGGGTGCCTTATACTGGATAGGTACGCCCTCGTAGCTCAGGGGATAGAGCACTTCTCTCCTAAAGAAGGTGTCGGACGTTCGAAT